>ENA-OWRJ01000854-OWRJ01000854.1-human-gut-metagenome-genome-assembly--contig:-NODE-854-length-37392-cov-4.413799_pt1 | contig 37392 bp, 25 predicted proteins | sample MGYA00248269_ERZ651897 | MGnify/ENA primary metagenome ERZ651897 (study PRJEB26924, sample SAMEA4378252) | human gut metagenome | biome: human gut; feature: human-associated habitat; material: faeces...
CAAATCAAGTAAGTCCCCTGCTTCAATTGCGAAAAGCAATAAGCAGTGGGTGGGGGACTTGCATATAAGATGTGATGCAGATCAGGAGCGGATAATCCTGATCATACGCCACAGAAGCAGGATCAGGATCAGGAGGCCGGCGCCGCCGATCACAAAATAAGGAATTGGAGAGCGGGATTCTGAGTAAGCTTTTGCGGCATCCATATTGTCATCATTTTCCTGAACCTCTGCGGTAGTGCTTTCTGTGGAGGTGTCTTCCACCACTGCAGTTCCCACCTGAGCTCCGCCAAAGGAATAGGTGCGGAGAATCTGGTCATCGGATTCCGTATCTTCCGTAGTAAGATCATCCGAAGTTGCACCGGACGGAACCATTACGGTACCTCCGGACAGAATGTGGAAATCTTCTTCCGAAAGATCCAGAAGCTGGAAATTGGCAAAACCGTAGTCCATAAGAGTAACCGCTTCATTGGCTGTCTGTCCGGTCGCTCCGTTCATAACAACACAGATCAGTGTGGTGCTGTTGCGTTCAGCCGCAGTTACCAGGACGCTTCCGGAAGTAGTGGTAGTACTCTCACGTCCGCCGATACAGCCCTGGTAATAAGTGGCGGAAGTCGGATTTGTCATGGAAAAGGAACTGGTGAGGTTTCTGGCACCGCCGGAAACATTGGTGGCCGGTATGGTATAGGAAGTGGCTCCGGAAATTGTCCGGAAACTGTCATTGCTGATTGCTGCCTGCATGATCAGAGCCAGGTCGTGGGCGGTGGTGTGCTGATTATCGTCCGGAAGACCGGTAGGATTGGTAAATACGGTATTGGTACAACCAAGTTCCTGGGCGCGGTCATTCATTTTCTGGACAAAAGCATCCACAGAACCGCCGATCTGTTCTGCAACCTGAAGGGCAATATCATTGGCAGAAGCCAGCATGATCGCATAGAGGCACTGCTCCATGGTAAAAACTTCTCCGAGCTGTGAGGAAATATGGGCGCCTCCGTCGGTGACACCGGATACACCGGTTTCTGTCATTGTCACCTGATCGGTTAACTGGCTGTTCTCCAGCGCCAGAAGGCAGGTCATGATCTTAACTGCGCCGGCAGGGGAGAGCGCGGTATCCATATCTTTGGCGTAGAGAATGGTATCGGAAGAATCTTCCATGACTACGGCAGATGCGGAAGTGATCTCAGGCCCCTGTGGCCATCCGCTGATGGAGTTGGTTGTAATACCGGATGTGGCGGCAGCAGCGGTTTCTTCTGTGGCGAAAACTGGAGTCTGGAACACCATGGAAGCTGAGATCCCAAAGGCCAGAAGCGCCGCGGTTATTCTTGATTTTTTCATAATATATGGTACTCCTGTATAAAAAATAATTCTTATGTAAGCAATACATACGTAAATGTTACTGTTCACTCCGTGACCAGCAACACGTAAGCACAGTATAACACACTTTCTCTCTTCCTTGCAAAAAAAATGCGGTAATGTTAAAATACGTTTATCAAATTGAGTAATACGGAGAAAATATATGAGTAAAGATGATTCCACAGGAAAGATTCAATGGGACAGGCTTGTGAAGAAGCTTTCTCCCTATACAGTACAAAAGGGCTTGAGATACCTGAAGCATTACGGACTGAAAGAATTCTGGATCAGGCTTCATGAACGCTTTGAGCCGGAAGAAGTTCCCTACGGACCGTGGTATGAGGCATACAGGCCAACTGAAGAGACTCTTGAGAAGCAGCGAAAGAGGAAATTTCCGGATGGCCCGCTGATCAGTATTGTAGTGCCTGCATATCTGACACCGGAGAGGTTCTTAAGACAGATGCTTGATTCTCTGCTTGCCCAGACATATCAGAACTGGGAACTCTGTCTCGCAAATGGCAGTCCGGAAGATCCGGATATGCAGCTTGTACTGAGATCCTATGCAGAGATGGATAAAAGGATCCGCTATGAAGATCTGAAGGAAAATCTCGGTATCGCTGAGAATACCAATGCAGCCTTTGCCATGGCAAGAGGAGATTTTATCGCACTTCTGGATCATGATGATCTGCTTGCACCCAATGCTCTGTATGAGATCGCAGCTGCACTGGAGGAACATCCGGAGGCAGATGTGATCTATACCGATGAAGATAAGGTCACAACAGATCTGTCCGAGCATTTTCAGCCACATCTGAAACCGGATTTTAACCTGGACCTTTTAAGATCCAACAATTATATCTGTCATTTTCTGGTTGTGAGACGTTCAGTTGTGCAGAAAGCCGGAGGTTTCCGCAGAGAATTTGACGGAGCGCAGGACTATGATTTTATTTTCCGCTGTGTGGAACAGGCACGTGAGGTCATCCATGTACCGGAGATCCTTTACCACTGGAGAACCCACAAATCCTCCACAGCGGATAACCCGGCAAGCAAGATGTATGCTTTTGAGGCAGGAAAGCGTGCCATTGAGGGAAATCTTGAACGAACCGGAACTCCGGGAACTGTGGAGCATACCCCGGATTTCGGATTTTACCGTGTGAAATATCCGGTGCAGGGGGAACCGCTGGTGTCCATTATCATCCCCAACCGGGAAGAAAAAGAAACCCTTCAGGCCTGCGTGGAATCCATTTTTGAAAAAACTGTCTATAAGAATTATGAGATCATTATCGTGGAGAATAACAGCGGTTCCGACGAGATCTTCCGTTACTACCGGAAGCTTTCTGAAGACCCGAGGATCCATCTGCTCCGCTGGAAAAAAGAATTCAATTATTCTGCCATCAATAATTTTGGCGTGCGCCATGCAAAGGGAGATTATCTGCTTTTCCTGAATAATGATGTGAAAGTGATCGATCCGGACTGGCTTTCGGAGATGCTTGGTGTCTGCCAGCGACAGGAAGTAGGAGCTGTCGGGGCCAAACTGATCTATCCGGATAATACCATCCAGCATGCAGGCTGTGTGGTGGGAATGGGCGGCATTGCGGGACATATGTTTGTAAATATGCCGGCAGAACGTACCGGATATCTGCATAAAGCATCCCTTCTGCAGGATATGAGCTGTGTGACAGCTGCCTGCATGATGATGAAAAAAAATGTTTTTCTGGAAGCAGGCGGCTTTACAGAAGAACTCGCGGTAGCATTTAATGATGTAGATCTCTGCCTGAAAGTGAGGAGCCACGGCCATCTGATCGTCTATGATCCGTACGTGAAACTTTATCATTATGAGTCCAAATCCAGAGGTGCGGAGGACAGTGAGGAAAAAGTCCGTCGATTCCAGTCGGAAATCGAATATATCCGTTCTCACTGGATAGACATCCTCAAAAACGGAGATCCGTACTATAACAAAAATCTTTCTCTGTCAAAATGGAATTATTCCCTGAAGCCTCTTCCGGGAATGGGAAAGAAGAAGGGATGAACCAATGCAGGAAGTATCAGTAGTCATACCGAATTTTAACGGGATGGCATATCTGGATGGTGTGCTTTCAAGTCTTGAGAGACAGACCATCCGCAATTTTGAGGTTATACTGGTGGACAATGGGTCCACAGACGGCAGCTGTGCTTTTGTTTCTGCGGAATATCCGTGGGTCCACATGATCCAGCTTCCGGAAAACTATGGATTCAGCAGGGCTGTGAATGAGGGAATTCATGCGGCACGCTCTCCGTATGTGCTGCTTCTGAATAATGACACGGAAGCAGAACCGGATTTTCTGGAAGAGATGGTAGCGGCCCTCAGAAGACATAAAAAAGCTTTTTCCTGCCAGGCAAAAATGATCCAGCTTCATGACCATGACAAGATGGACGATGCGGGAAATTATTACTGTGCACTGGGATGGGCGTTTGCCAGAGGGAAAGATAAGGATATTAACCATTACGATAAAGAGCAGAAGATTTTTTCCGCCTGCGCGGGAGCTGCCATTTACAGAAAAAAAATCATCGACCGGATCGGAGATTTTGATGAAGAGCATTTTGCCTATCTGGAGGATCTGGATATCGGTTATCGCGCCCGGATCTTTGGGTATCAGAACTGGTATGCTCCAAAGGCGAAAGTTTATCATGTGGGAAGCGGAACAAGCGGTTCCAGATATAATCAGTTTAAGATCCGGTATTCATCCAGAAATAATATTTACCTTATTTACAAGAACATGCCGTTCCTTCAGATCGTTCTGAACCTTCCATTTCTGCTTGTCGGATTCGGGGCAAAAATCCTGTTTTTTGCGTCAAAAGGCTTTGGCAGGGAGTATCTGGCAGGAATTAAAAATGGCTTCCAGATCAGCCGGAAGAACAGGAAAGTAAAGTTTTCCATGAGGAATTTTCCACGTTATATCCAGCTGCAGGTTGAGCTCTGGATCAACATTTTTAGGCGATTTGCCGGTTAAAACTCCATATTTTCACAGAAATTTTATATTTCGGAGGGAAGATTTTGTTGCTTTTGGGATGCATCTATTATAAGATAAAAGCAATGAACTTAAATGAGGTGACGGAAATTGATTAAAGATAACCAGAAAAATTTCAGTCGTCTCCATATGCTGATCGATGTATTTGTGATCGCAGCCTCTTATGCGCTGGCGTGGCTGATCCGTTTCCAGGGAATATTTGAACATTCCGCAGTTCAGTCCAAGACCGTTCAGGAATATATGTTTATGCTGATCTTTATCATTCCTGGATATGTGCTTTTATATCAGGCATTTGATCTTTATACACCGATGCGAATGCAGGGGCGTCGTCTCGTGCTTGCCGGAATCGTGAAGGCAAACGCGTTAGGGCTGCTTATCATCATGTTTGCACTTTATAATTTTAAAGAACTGGATTATTCCCGTCTTACACTGGTTTCCTTCTGTTTTATCAATATTGTTCTGGAATGGCTTGTACGCATGTTTGTGTTTTACATTCTCCGGGACATGCGGAAGAAAGGAATGAACCAGAAACAGGTGCTGCTGGTTGGATACAGCCGTGCCGCTGAGGAATATGTGGACAGGATCCTGCAGAATCCGCAATGGGGATATGTGATCAGGGGCATACTGGATGACAATGTGCCGGCAGGCACTACCTATAAAGGAGTCAAGGTGATCGGGCGTATTGCCAATCTGATGATCATCCTTCCATCCAGCCGACTGGATGAGATAGCTATTACCCTGGGCTTAAGTGAGTATTATCGTCTGGAAGAGATTGTTGCACTCTGCGAGAAATCAGGAGTACACACGAAATTTATTCCGGATTATAATAATATTATTCCGACCAAACCGTATACAGAAGACATTCTCGGACTTCCGGTGATCAATATCCGGTATGTGCCGCTGAGCAATACGTTTAATGCAATGATCAAGAGGACGATGGATGTGATCGGTTCTTCGATCGCGATCATTGTTTCATCGCCGGTGATGCTGATCCTGTGTATCCTGATCAAGCTGACCTCTCCTGGTCCGCTGATCTATAAACAGGAACGTGTTGGCCTTCATAATCAGACTTTCCGGATGTATAAATTCCGTTCCATGGAGATCCAGAAGGAGTCCGAAGAAAAGAAAGCATGGACTGTAAAAAACGATCCACGTGTCACCGGAATCGGAAAATTCATGCGTCATACCAGTTTGGATGAACTTCCACAGCTTTTCAATATCCTGAAAGGGGAGATGAGCCTTGTGGGACCGAGACCGGAGAGACCGTTTTTTGTAGAGAAGTTTCGTGAGGAAATACCACGGTATATGGTGAAACATCAGGTGCGTCCGGGCCTTACCGGATGGGCACAGGTAAATGGTTACCGTGGAGACACTTCTATCAGGAAGAGGATCGAATGTGATCTGTACTATATCGAAAACTGGTCAGTAGGATTCGATATCAAGATCATGTTCCTCACCATATTTAAAGGCTTTATCAACAAGAATGCATACTAAAAAGGGGAAAAGGAAAAGATGTCAAAACCTCGGAAAAAAAGAAGAAAAGTTCTGTTTATCCTGGAAATTATCGTACTGCTCCTGTTTATAGGAGGCTTATATGTTTACGGTCAGATCTCAGCCAAGCTGGACAAGATCGATATTCAGGAAACAGATCTTCAGGAACAGGATATCGTAACCAATGACCAGGCACCGCAGATGACGGGTTATACCACATATGCACTGTTCGGACTGGACCACAGAAGCAGGAATGAGAAGCTGAACACAGAGAACAGTGATACCATCATCATTGCAAGTATCAACAACGACACGAAGGCAGTCAAGCTGGTATCTGTTTACCGAGACACACTTCTCAATGTGAAAGATGATACCTATTCCAAAGCCAATGCAGCATATGCCCTTGGAGGACCGGCACAGGCAGTTAATATGCTGAACACAAACCTGGATCTTAATATTACAGATTACGTATCCATTGATTTTGACGCACTGGTAACAGTAGTAGACTGTCTGGGAGGACTGGATATCCCGCTTTCCTATGCGGAGATCGTTCATATGAACAACTACTGCGTGGAAACTGCGGAAGAGACTGGCAAGAGTTATACACCGGTAGAGCTGCCGGAGCCGAAGCCGGAAGATCAGGAAGCGATTGTCGGAACCTATCATCTGAATGGTGTACAGGCTACTTCCTACTGCCGTATCCGTTATACGGCAAGCCTGGATATGGGACGTACAGAGAGACAGAGAAGAGTTATCCAGATGATCGTTGACAAGGCAAAAAAAGCCGGCCTTTCCACAATCTTTGATATCATGGATCAGGTTTTCCCGATGGTCAAGACATCTGTTTCCAAGACAGAGATCCTGAAGCTGATCCCGGCAATGATCGGATACTGCATTGATGAAACAACGGGATTCCCGCAGGACTATAAATTTGCTACAGTTAAGGGCAGTGTCATTGTACCGACAACTCTGGATTCCAATGTACTGAAGCTGCATCAGTTCCTGTACGGAAATACAAATTATACACCGACACAGGATGTACTGAACAAAAGTGCGCAGATCGCTGCGATTGTAGGCGGTGGACAGGTACAGGATACAGCGCCTGCGGTAACGGACGCTCCGAATACAACAACGGATAATTCGTATACCTGGGAGGGAAGTACAGACACTTCTGCCGATTACAGCTACGATGACACGGATTACAGTGATAATACAGACTACACGGATTACGGCAATGACACCAGCGATGATACGGATTATTCTGGTGGTGGAGACGATTCGAATACAGATTATTCCGGCGGCGGAGACGATTCAGGAAATGACGATTCCGGTGCAGGAGATACTGGCGATGATACGTCTGGAGGCGGAGATGAATCCGGCGGAGATGACGCTGGGGGAGATGCTGGCGGTGGAGATGGCGGCGCAGGAGCTGACGATCTCTCAGACGGAGAATAAAAAATTAAAATAATCAACCAGCAGAAGGGACCATCCGGTGAGGGTGGTCCTTTCTGGACAGGAGAGAATTATGAATGCAGTAAAAACAGATGTGATCATACCGGCATATCACCCGGGAGAAGAATTTGACAAACTTCTGGAGCGCCTCAGCGCACAGAAATATCCTGTCAATAAGATCATAGTTATGAATACAGAGAAAAAATTCTGGAGAGAAAACTGGGAACAGAAGTATCCGCTGGTGGAAGTCCACCATCTTACAAAACAGGAATTTGATCATGGTGCAACAAGAAGAAGGGGAGCAGAGCTTTCGGATGCGGAGATCCTCATATTTATGACTCAGGACGCATTACCGGCAGACAGAAATCTGGTTGGAAATCTTGTTCAGGCTGTTGCCGGGAATGAAAAGACAGGAGCGGCCTATGCACGACAGCTTCCCAAAAATGACTGCGGTTTCCTTGAAAAATATACCCGTTCGTTTAATTATCCGGAGCAGTCCTGCCTTAAAACAGAAAAAGATGTAGAGACCAGAGGAATCAAGACATATTTTTGCTCAAATGTCTGTGCAGCATACGATCACAGGATCTACAATGAGATCGGCGGATTTCCGGAACATGCTATTTTTAATGAAGATATGATCTATGCAGGCTGGATGGTAAAAAAAGGTTATGCGGTTGCTTATGCAGCAGAGGCTAAGGTTTATCACTCTCATAATTACAGCTGCAGCCAGCAGTTTCACAGAAATTTTGATCTTGGCGTTTCCCAGGCAGAGCATCCGGAAGTTTTTGAAGGAGTTCCGTCTGAGGGGGAGGGAGTGCGCCTGGTAAAAAAGAGTCTGTCTTATCTTCTGAAAACCGGACATATCTGGATGATCCCCGGACTGTTTTTTCAGAGTGCTTCCAAGTATGCCGGATATTTCCTCGGAAAAAAATATCAGAAACTTCCTGAAAGACTGATCCTGTTTTGTACTATGAGTCCGGAATACTGGAAAAAACAGAAATGATCAGGAAGAATCAGCGGGTCACGCTTTTTTAAAGGATATATCACAGTTTGAACACAATTGCCTGTTAAACTGTTTTTTATAAAGCAGATGGCATAAGAAAAATTTGAGAAGGGAGCACCAGGGTCATGAGTGAAGAAAACAGATGGGATGAAGATCTGCCAGAGGTAAACGAAAATGTTCCAACAGAAGAGAAACCTCTGGATACTTTTGGAAATACAGATACCGGCAGTGCTGCAGATAACAGTACTGAAAATATAGATATTGCACAGAAACCAATGGCTCATCCATATTCCGCAGGCCGGAGAATGCAGGAGAACGGTTACGGAAATAGAACAAACAGCAGCAATTTTCAGAATAATACCAGTTTTCAGGAAAAACCGAAATATGCACATTATGAAGTGCATCAGCCGCAGGCAGGAAATTATGCGGGAGGAAGTATTCCACCGAAGAAACCTCATAAACCGAAGACAGCTCATGGAGGCGGGAACGGCGGCTTTGGAAAGAAGGCTGCAACAGCCGTTGCCCTGGCAGTGATCTTTGGACTGGTGGCAGGTGCTGTTTTTCAGGGAGTAAATATTGCGGCAGATAAATACAGAGATAATAACAGCAGCAGTACACAGATCGGAAAAACAGAAACTGTTACCGGTACAGAAGAAAGCACAGATGGCAGTTCCACAGAATCCAGTGTGAAAAGCATCGTAGCAGAGAGCGGAACAGTAGCCGGAGTTGCACAGGCGACGATGTCCTCGATCGTTGCGATCACTTCTGTCAGTGTACAGGAGATCCCGAGCTTTTTCGGATATGGAACAAGACAGTATCAGAGTGCGGGAAGCGGTTCCGGAATCATTGTAGGTGAGAATGACAGTGAACTTCTGATCGCAACGAATAATCATGTGGTATCCGGCGCAACAACACTTACCGTATGTTTTGCAGGCGGAGATGTAGTCGGTGCGGAAGAAGAGACACAGGCGATGGCCAGTGGCGACAGTATTACAGACAGTTCAGATAGCAGTGTGGATGTGAATAATGCGGTATCAGCCAAGATCAAGGGAACAGACGAAGAGAACGATCTGGCAGTAATTGCTGTAGAGAAGTCCGATATTCCGGAAGAGACGATGAATGAGATCAAGATCGCACAGATGGGAAGTTCCGACGATCTTGTAGTAGGTGAGCAGGTAGTTGCGATTGGTAATGCTCTGGGTTATGGCCAGTCAGTCACTTCCGGATGGGTAAGTGCCCTGAACCGTACCATCAGCACAGAGGATGGTGATACCAGTGGACTGATCCAGACAGATGCGGCTATCAATCCCGGAAATAGTGGTGGTGCGCTTCTGAACATGAAAGGCGAAGTGATCGGGATCAATGCGGCCAAATACGCAGACAGTCAGGTGGAGGGAATGGGATATGCAATTCCGATATCCAAAGCAGAACCGATCCTGGAAGAGCTGATGAACCGCGAAACACGTGATAAAATAGAAGACACTTCAAAAGTTGGTTATATGGGAATCAAAGCTGCGGACCTTACAACAGAGGCGATCCAGATGTACAATATGCCGGCAGGAGCATTTCTTACAGAAGTTACACCAGGTGGTGCGGCAGATAAAGCCGGGATCAAAAAAGGTGATATCGTTGTAAAACTGGATGGGCAGAAGGTAAGCGGCAAGAATGATCTGGTGGATAAACTTCAGTATTACGAATCAGGCGAAACCGTGGAAGTGGTAATTGCAAGAGCAAATAACGGAGAATATAAAGAAGAAACCGTAGAAGTCACTCTTGGAAGCAAGCCGGCTTCTGACAACTGAAAAAAGTGACAACTGAAAACAGAAATCTGGACAGGGAGCTGCGTTTTTTGCGGCTCCCTGTTTTATAAAAACTTAATTTGATACGTCGGGATTATGTGGTATAATATGCATTATGACACAAGACGGAAAACGAAACCGGCTTCCGTCTTATAAAAACCAGAAAGGAAATGTTATGGCAGATCAGTTTGATAATAATAAAGACAATGACCAGGAGCAGAAATACGAGAAATTCTGCTTTTTATGCCGCAGACCGGAGAGTCAGGCAGGGAAGATGATCGACCTTCCCAATAATATACATATCTGTGCAGACTGTATGCAGAAGAGCTTTGATACTATGAATACACAGATGAGCAATGGAAATTATTCCGATCTTTTTAACATGCCAAATGTGAGCATGATCGATCTTAGCAGTCTTCAGAATCCGGGAAATCAGGCGAAGAAGATCAAGAAGAAATCTGAAACCCCGAGGCCGGTGATCGATCTTAAAGATATCCCGGCACCGCATAAGATCAAGGCAACGCTGGATGAATATGTGATCGGACAGGAATATGCCAAGAAAGTAATGTCCGTAGGTGTATATAATCATTATAAGAGAGTTGCTACGGACACCATGGATGATATTGAGATCGAGAAATCCAATATGCTGATGATCGGACCGACAGGATGTGGTAAGACTTATCTGGTAAAAATGCTTGCCAAACTCCTTCAGGTGCCGTTGGCTATTGCAGATGCCACCTCTCTTACAGAGGCAGGATATATTGGTGATGATATCGAGAGCGTGGTATCCAAGCTTCTTGCAGCAGCAGATAATGATGTGGAGAAAGCAGAGCACGGAATCATCTTTATTGATGAGATCGACAAGATTGCCAAGAAGAAGAACACCAATCAGAGAGATGTCAGTGGTGAGGCTGTGCAGCAGGGACTTCTGAAACTTCTGGAGGGAAGTGAGGTCGAGGTGCCGGTAGGTGCTACCAGCAAGAACGCAATGGTCCCGATGGTGACTGTAAATACAAGAAATATCCTGTTTATCTGCGGCGGTGCTTTCCCGGATCTTGAGAATATCATCAAGGAGAGACTGAACAAGCAGGCTTCTATCGGATTTTACGCAGATCTGAAGGATAAATATGACAATGATCCTCATGTACTGGAGAAGGTAACTGTAGATGATCTCCGTGCATTTGGAATGATCCCGGAGTTTATCGGACGTCTTCCGATCATCTTTACACTGAATGGACTGACAGAAGACATGCTTGTGAAGATCCTCAAGGAGCCGAAGAATGCCATCCTGAAACAGTACCAGAAACTTCTGGCGCTGGATGAAGTAAAGCTTGAGTTTGAGGACGGAGCACTTCATGCTATTGCACGTAAGGCACTGGAGCGTCACACAGGCGCCAGAGCACTTCGTGCGATTCTGGAAGAGTATATGCTGGACATTATGTACGAGATCCCGAAGGATGATAATATCGGTGAGGTAGTGATCACAGAAGGATACATCCAGGGAAATGGCGGACCGAAGATCCTGATGCGTGGTCAGGAAACTCCGCTGCTGGAAGGATAAAGATAACACAGGAAGCAAATAAAAAGGAGCGTGACAGATATGGCGAAGAGCAGTTTTTGGGATGATCTTGGAAATGCACTGACACGGAAAGCGAAGGGCCTCAGTTCCAAGGCGGAGAATCTCTATGAGATCCAGAAGATCCGCAATAAACTTTCTGCACAGGAGCGTATGACAGAAAAACTGATGATGGACATCGGAAAAATGATCTACACCCGTTATGAACACGGAGAAGCCGTTGACGGAGAAGTGGGAGCAATCTGCGAGGAGATCAGCCAGCACATGCTGGAGGCGGATCACTTCCGGGATGCCATTGCAGCCAGCAAGGGCGAGAAGTTCTGTCCGGCCTGCCATAAGACAGTAATGAGAGAAGCAAGTTTCTGCCCTTACTGCGGCGCCGCGTGTCCGACAGCAGAACTGGAAGAAAAAGCCACTGACGTGATCGAGCAGGCAGAGGAAGAACTGAAAGACGCAGCAGATGCAGAAGTTACGGAAGCAGAGGAAGTAACAGAGGCAGCAGAAGAAACAGAAACACCGGAGAAGGAAGTATCCGGAAGAGAAACGGAAACGATGAAGACTGAAGAAGCCGCTCCGGAAGCAGAGACTTCGGAAGAAACAGATACGCAGGAAGTGGTGGAAGAAGCAGAAGAAACTGCAACAGAATCTGAAGAAAAAACGGAATAAATATTTGAGATGTGGCAGGCTCCTGAGAGAAAGGGAGCCTGTTGCTGTATTTTTTACAGGGAAAGGAAACGAAAACACATGGAAAATACTTGCCTTCAATATGAGAACAGTCTCACAAGACAGGCAGAAGAATCAATGGATATATGGACGAAAGAACTGGCAGATATGAGTGAAGAACTGATGAACGATCCGATGGCTGTTGTCAGGAGCCTGAACGATGCCAGAAATCTCTGTACAGCCGGATTTTTGATGAGAAGGCAGATACAGGCATCTTTTTCTGAACTTTTGCGTGATGCTTCCGAAGAAACAAGGGAATCCTATGAAGATCTGACCGTAAATAACAATGTCCCATGGCCGGAGAAATTTCTTAAGAATCTGAGTTCCAGGCTGGAAAAATATATGTTAAAGGAACAGAACGAGGTAGTGAAGGCAATCGAATGGTTTCAATGGCTCAGTGACAAAAAATATCCCAGAAAAAGAGAACTTGCGGTAAAACTGTCTTTCCTTTTAAATATGGATGATTATACTACGACAAAATTTCTCCTTGCCTGTGGACACGAACCGTTCAGCGTAAGAAATCCGCTGGACTGTATCTGCCTGTTCTGTAAAATGCTGCGTCCCCAGGGTGACTGGACTAAAGTTAAAAGCATACTCAAAAAATATGAACAGAACAGACCACAGGATGCAGAAGATGCCGGGAAAACGCAGACTGTGGGAAATATCGGCATGACCAGAATGATCAGTAACCAGATACCGGAACTGGCTGGTATCAGTGTTCCGGAATCTGAGCGGGAAGATATGGAAGACAAACTGATCGAATATATGTATTCTGTAGATCCAGAGTTTACCAGACGAAAAATCCTCGTGAAGAAAGATAAAAAAACGAAAAAAGTGGTATCGGATAATCTTTCTGTTTACTATTCCGGATACTCCCTGCAGCGAAGAAAAGACCTGATGGAACTGACACGCTATCTTGTAAAACTGTATCCAACTTACGATTACTGGGCATATCACAAAGGTGACCGCAGAAACGATGCAGTCGGAAAGGTTTCAAATTCCGGAGATAACCAGGTTAAAGTTGAGATCGCGGAAGATGGTTATCCGGATATGGGAAGTCTGGCCAGGGCATTTATGTGTGCTCATGGCTGGCAGTTTGCAGAACCCGGGGAGTTTGGCCTGCCATCACATGGAAGTCTGAAGACGAAACATGACAATATACCATTTAATAAAGAAATTTATCTTGTGTGTAAGGCTTATGAGAGAAGCAACCGTCTGGGAGCAATCAGACGCTTTGTGGAAAAACCGGACAATGCGGCCATTGTTGAACGTAAAGATATACTGTTGCTTGCGTATCTTTTTATTTCCGGATATTCAAGAAATGAAAATGAAGATTTACGGAATGAACTTTATGAAATGGCAGAAGCAAACGAAGAAAAACATTTTTCTGAAAATATGGAAAACATTTTCGGGCAGCTGGAAGATGTTGTTGACAGCTGGGATGAATACGAAAAAATAGAAGGTTATATCAGCTGCATCAATGGATTTCTGATGATGTTTTCTTTTGAACCACTGTATCCGCCATTTCCTCTGGACCGGTTTGTTCTTTATGCGCTTGTGGCGGAGGAGATAGGAACACCGGGGCTGTCATGGGATGGAAAAACCGAGAATTTAAGTGATATGTGGCTGGAATCCGGATATGGAAACGTAGAAGAAGTGTGAATGAGAAAAAGGAAAAAACAATGCGAAAAGTACTGCAGGAAGGAACATGGATCCGTTTATCCCAGGGTGAACTGTATAAAATTACCGGAAAACCTATCGGAGAAGGCGGCGGAAGTATTGTATACCCATGTAAAAAAATATCTTATCTTGATGGGAAAATTACAGTCAGTGAAATTGACTATGCGTTAAAAGAGTGTTTTCCGCTGTCAGCTGCGTTTGTTTTTGAGAGAAGATGGTGAGATCGTATCTGCGTCAGAAGATCCGGCATCCGTCCGTTATCTGGATTCTGTCAAAAAAATGCAGATGCAGGAGCAGGAGATAACAGGGAAAATTTACAATACCGCTGCCAGAACGATTCCCGTCATCAGCGCTTCCGGGGAAGTTGAGCTCTCTTTTGATGAGGGACATACTTTTCATCTGGTAAATAACACTGTTACAATCATGACATCACTGGAATCCAAAGGAAAAGCACTGAAATCTTATCTTTCCCAGGGAGAAAAATTTTCGGTTGTCCAGGCATTTCAGATCATAAAACAGGTATTATTCGCGGTGAAAGAAGTTCATGAAGCAGGTTTTCTCCATCTGGATATCCAGGACGGAAATGTATTTATAAAAGGAAGCCTCTCAGAGGAAGATAATCTGGTTTCTCTGGTAGATTTTGGAGCGGCGAGACCTGTCTGTGAGGATGGATTATGTCCTGCGATCCGTGACAGGGCATTGTTTTCCACCATCGGATTTGAGTCTCCGGAGATTGTCGGGAGAAATGATGGAACTCTGAGGCTGGGAGCAGAATCGGATTTGTACAGCGTGGGATATCTGCTTCTTCTGATGCTGACCGGAAAGAGATACACTCAGAGGGAGCTTGACTCCGCGAATATCGGCCTGTATCTCTCAAAAAGAAAACTGAAAAAGCTGAACTGTCCGGCTCATATGGCGGATAAAGTCCATCAGATCATTTCGAAAGCGTTAAAGAAAACGCCGGAGGAGCGATATCATTCCTGTGAAGAAATGCTGGCAGATGTATCGGATCTTATTCATGCGCTGCAGCCGTATAAAAGCGATCTTTCCCAGGTTGTATATGATGCGTTTATCTGCTATCGTCATGGGAAAACGGACAGCCAGGCTGCAAAAATACTTCAGCAGAAACTGGAACATTTCCACATTCCGTGGATGCGTAAAAATAAAATAAAAAAGATCAGACGGGTTTTTATGGACGAAGGGGAACTGTCATCCTGTTCTGATTTTGGGCTCCAGATCCGGGAAGCACTGAAAAATTCGGGATGGCTGATCGTGATCTGCTCTTCTGAAACCAAAGATTCCCCCTGGGTTAATCTGGAAATAAAAACATTTCTTGAATTTCATGACAGATCCAGGATACTTGCCGTAGTAACAGAGGGAGAACCGGAAGATGTTTTCCAAAAGGAACTGCTGGGCAGTGACAGGACCGCAGAGGTCCTTGCGGCCGATGCAAGAGGGGAAACACCGGAACAGGTGCTCCGAAATGTAAAGAAAAACGTACTGTTAAAGATTGCGGCTCCAATCTTAGGAACCACATATGATTCCCTGAAACAGAGGCAGAGAAATTATATCATAAAGAAATATGCAGTCATTGGATCTCTGGCTGTGCTGATGGCAAATGCTTTTTTCTTGTTTGCCATGGACAGAAACCACAGGATCGAAGAACAGAACCGGCGGATCATGGAAAACCGGGCGGAGGATCAGGTGGCTCTGTCTGCGGAACTTCTGAAGGAAGGAAACCGGGAAGAAGCGTTACAGGCTGCTCTGGAAGCACAGGAAGAAGGGGATACACCAGTGATCCCGGAAGAGATCTATGCATTGAATTCTGCCCTGTACAGTTATCATCATGAAGGAAACGTAGAAGGTTTCCGGCCGGACAGACAGGTGGAACTGGAAAATAATACAACGGATATCGGTGAAAGCAGTTCGGATGGAAAGGTGTTTTTCTGTCTGGATGAATCGGGAATCGCATATTTTTACAATATGGAAGACTGGTCTTTGAAGTGGAAGTGTAAACTGGAGGAGGAAACTTCTGCATTTATAGATGGAAAGTTTGTTTCTGAGGGAAAAATATTGTTGTTTTCACAGAACACAGCGTACTACACAGACATCGAACAGCAGAAATGTATAAAAAGGATTCCGTTAAAAGAAGAGGACAACATGCTGGAAACTCCGGTCTGGGCACTTCATGATGGAATGCTTGTATTTGGCTGCGAGTCTCTGGCTGGAGTTTATGTGTATCGGTATGACCTGAACCAGGACAGCATGGAAAAGATCAGACTGACTGTGGATGCAATGGATCATATAACTTCCATCGCAATTTCTCCGGACGGAAATACTCTGGCAGTCAGCTGGCTTGATTATGCTTCCGGGGATATCTGGGACGGAGGCATTCAGACGGTTGATCTGAATACCGGAAAACAGACAACACTGGAAGCTAATCATGTTTCCGTGATCCGTTTTATCAGTAATTCGGAATTCCTTACCATAGAATGTGAGAACGTGCCTTTTGGAAGTGGTGGAATCGATGATAAAAAAAGATACCGTGAAGCAATATATCAGATGGAAAAGGGAAGAGTGTGGGAAAATACGACCCATTATCTGCGGACACAGTATGAAGATTCTCTGTATGCAGATGCAGCAGTATATGAAAATTTTCAGTTTGACAGTGAAAAAAAGGCAGACGTGATCTTGGTCAACCTGGGTACACATCTGATGATCATTGACAGGAATACATATAACATATTATGTGAAGAAGATTTTTCATATCCAATCGTGAAACTGGCAGTGTATAATGAAAGTACAGTGCTGCTTGGCCTTGCGGACGGAAGTGTGGAACGGTTCTGGATGGATGATCGTCAGAAGATTTTTTCCGCGGAAGACAGTTCTGTTGGCGGTTTTTTATATGATGCGAATAAAAAAGTGATCATTCAGATGAAGGACGGGACGCCGTTTCTGGTCATTTCTCAGATCGCGCAGGATACATCCATGAAACCGGCAGAGGCACAGGATATAAAAAAGAAAATTCAGACAGAAAAAACTGTGGAGAAGACGACAGAAGGAACACGGGTTCAGGGAGCGTCAACAAAGCGTTTTGCAGTCATAAATGATACATCGATCGATGTGTATGACGGAGAGAAGAAAGAGCCGTTTTTCACGATTTCCCGCAATGGGGCAGAGGAACCACTGGTGGCATTTTTTAAAGAAGATGAACAGCTGGTGGTATACTGCGACAGAAAAGTTACGATCTGGGATTTTGCTTCCGGAAAAAATATCGCCACACAGGTGGTGGATATGGATTCTGCACAGAAAACAGATATTTTGGCAGATCCGAAAGGCAGATATCTGGCGCTGTATACAAGAGAGGGCCAGGTAAGCGTCCATTCCCTTGACGGATGGCTGGAAAGAGTACTGAATATCTATTCTGTGGATGAAAATTCTCAGCTGCACCCGTATGCGGATATTCCTTATGCTTATGTGGATCTTGAGAAAGAGATGATATATGCGCTGGGACGGGATGACGACAGATATTATGGTATTTCTTTCTACGGGTACAGAGAGCTGAGGGAGAAAGCGGAGCAGATCCTGGGGGACAGAAAAGAGAAAACGGTGGATATCACATATATTTTCGGATGATTTTGCAAAAATGTCCGGGGCACTGACGTCATTGCCTGGAACAGGGAGCATCTAACTCACAGAGCACATAGCTCATATCATCAAAATTTCTGGTGTTTATCATTTTCTGATTCAGGAGATCCTGATTCTGCACAGAAAAGATACCGGAAGTGAGTGGCGCGTTCAGGCCGTTCATTCCATCGGATAAGAGGATGATCCTTCTGGCACCAGGTTTTGTCCAGCGATAAAAGCGCAGGTAATAAAAAAGCGGGCAGTTCATGGTCAGATAGGTTGAATTTGGCTGATCTCCTCTCTGAGGAGAAGAGACAGTCTTAAGGAGATCACTGCTGCCAACGTTCCACAAGATGCTGCCGTCTCCCAGATGAACACCGACAAATCTGCCGTCATTGTCTATGGAAATGGCAAGCATGGTTGTTGCCAGCAGCCGGGGATCGATCTGCATTTCTTTTGCCATTTTTTTTAATTCAGTGTCCACAGTCCTGGTCAGCTGCATCCGGATATCGGGAAGGGCACCATGAAGATACTGTTCGAAATTAAGATGAAGATTTCCGGCCAGAGTACTGGCAGCTACACTGGCCGCAATGCCACCATAGGGGCTGCTTCCAGCCCCGTCGCATAAAACTATGGTTGTCTGTGTGGCATCGGAAAGTATTCTGATCTGATCCTGACACCGGCTGATGTCAAATCCGTGGCATTTTCCGGCAGTGCGGAAAGATCGAACATGTATCATAGGAAATGTCCTTTCAACGCATTGGTGGACGGTTTTCTTTCTGGAAGGAGAGAATGGTGATTCCCTGGTAGCGAAGGATTCCGATATCGCCTGCAGAAAAAAATACTTTACGTGGTTCGAAAGTTCTGAGTTTTAAACGTTCTCCGTTTTCGAATTCTACAAGATACCATCCAACGAAGAGAGTATCTGTGATTTTTTCAAGGATTTTTGCACGTGTTGCGAAGACAGGTTTGTTTTTATCGGATTTTTTTATAAAATAGAAAATAGTCCAGACTAAAATAGCAAAACCAGCCATTATAATAAAAAATGTTGTGAAAGCGCCAAAAAGTGCATCGTAATCATAAGTATTAAATCTAATTGTCATTATTTTTTCCTCCTGTTGTAAATATGAATGAAGTTAATGTGTATCGGTGTCTGAGATTTATGGCTTCATGATCAGGTCCTCCTTTTGTTTTGGAAATGTGTTGTTCTTTGAACTGACTACATCATAGCGAAAATGGGAGAGGACCCGGGTTTTACTTTTTTCCTGGTATTTTGTGGAGGAAAAATGGAAAAAATAAAAGAGCTGCTGCCTTCCGAATGAAAGTTCCTCCGGGAAGCAACAGCTCCTTTTGATTTTGGATAAAATAAAAAAGAATGCAGGAAATGGGACTTGAACCCACACGATCTTGCGACCACAGGCACCTGAAGCCTGCGCGTCTGCCAATTCCGCCATTCCTGCATTTTGTCAACCGGCTTACTTCGCTTTGTTTGCTCCGCTCGTCGACTGCTCACTTATAATAACTCAGGAATTGGATAATGTCAATAGAAAAATTCAAAAAAATTAAAAAAATTCAAAAAAAATATTTTAAGTTAGTTTTATACATTTTTTTTGCATATGGTGTTGAAAAATGACGATTCCTGTGATACAATCTTGAAGATTTAGGATAAAATAAGAGAACAAAGAAAGGGAGATTGTATGAAAGCATTTCTGATATTGGAAGATGGCCATGTATTTACAGGAACTAGCATTGGTTCTGCAAGGGAAGTCATCAGTGAAATTGTCTTTAACACTTCCATGACCGGTTATCTGGAAGTAATGACAGATCCTTCTTACGCAGGACAGGCGGTGTGTATGACATATCCGCTGATCGGAAACTACGGAATCTGTTATGATGACCAGGAATCAAGGAAGCCGTGGATTGACGGATTTATTGTACGCGAATTATCACGAGTTCCCAGCAACTTCAGAAGCGTAGACACCATTCAGCATTTTCTGAGCAAAAACGACATTCCGGGAATCGCAGGAATTGATACCAGAGCACTGACTAAGATCCTTCGTGAGAAGGGAACTATGAACGGAATGATCACAGTTGACGAGAACTATGACCTGGATACAATCATCCCCAGATTAAAAGCATATACAACAGGAAAAGTGGTAGAGAAGGTTTCCTGCCGTGAGAAAGAAGTGCTTAAGGGGAACGGACCGAAGGTTGCGCTTCTTGATCTGGGCGCCAAGAGAAACATCGCACGCTCACTGAATGAGAGAGGATGCCAGGTTACCATTTACCCGGCTCTGACACCGGCAGAAGAGATCCTTGGAGACAATCCGGACGGCATCATGCTCAGCAACGGCCCTGGAGATCCGAAGGAATGCACTTCTATTATTAAAGAAATCAAGAAACTCTATGACTCCGATGTGCCGATTTTTGCCATCTGTCTTGGACATCAGCTTATGGCTCTTGCAACAGGCGGAGATACCCATAAGATGAAATACGGTCACAGAGGTGGAAACCATCCGGTCAAAGACCTGGAGACAGGAAGAGTTTATATTTCTTCTCAGAACCATGGCTACGTAGTAGACGCAGAAGGCCTTGAGGAGAAAAACATCGCACATCCTGCATTTGTAAACGTCAACGACGGAACAAACGAGGGTATGGCATATAATGGAAAGAACATCTTTACCGTACAGTTCCATCCAGAAGCATGCCCGGGACCACAGGATTCCAGTTACCTGTTTGACAGATTCATGAAGATGATGGGAGGAGAGAAATAATGCCAAGGAATAAGGACATAAAAAAAGTACTTGTGATCGGCTCAGGTCCGATCGTAATCGGCCAGGCAGCAGAGTTTGACTATGCAGGAACCCAGGCATGCCGCTCTCTGAAGGAAGAGGGCATGGAGGTTGTACTTTTAAACTCCAATCCTGCTACCATCATGACAGATAAAGACATCGCAGACAGAGTTTACATCGAGCCTCTGACTGTTGAGGTCGTAGAGCAGCTGATCCTCAAAGAAAAACCGGACAGTGTACTTCCTACACTGGGTGGCCAGGCAGGACTGAACCTTGCCATGGAGCTTGAGGAGAAAGGCTTCCTGAAAGAACACAACGTACGACTGATCGGTACCACAGCAGCTACCATCCGTAAGGCTGAGGACCGTCAGGAGTTCAAAGATACCATGGAAAAGATCGGCGAGCCGGTTGCAGCATCCAAGGTCGTTACAACCGTAGAAGATGGTGTGGAGTTTACACAGACCATCGGATATCCGGTTGTTCTCCGTCCTGCATACACACTTGGCGGAAGTGGCGGCGGTATCGCACACAACGAGCCGGAGCTTCGTGAGATCCTTGAGAATGGTCTCCGTCTTTCCCGTGTAGGCGAGGTTCTTGTAGAGAGATGTATCGCCGGATGGAAAGAGATCGAGTACGAGGTAATGCGAGACAGCGCAGGAAACTGCATCACAGTCTGCAACATGGAGAACATTGACCCGGTTGGTGTCCATACCGGTGACTCCATCGTAGTTGCTCCTTCCCAGACACTTGGAGATAAAGAGTACCAGATGCTTCGTACATCTGCGCTTAACATCATCACAGAACTTGGTATCACAGGTGGATGTAACGTACAGTACGCTCTTCATCCGGAGAGTTTTGAGTACTGTGTCATCGAGGTTAACCCTCGTGTAAGCCGTTCTTCCGCACTTGCAAGTAAGGCTACCGGTTATCCGATCGCTAAGGTTGCGGCCAAGATCGCACTGGGCTACACACTGGATGAGATCCCGAATGCCATCACAGGCAAAACATACGCAAGCTTCGAGCCGATGCTGGACTACTGTGTCGTTAAGATCCCGCGTCTGCCATTTGATAAATTTATCACAGCAAAACGTACACTGACTACACAGATGAAAGCTACCGGTGAGGTTATGAGTATCTGCCATAACTTTGAGGGTGCTTTAATGAAAGCCATCCGTTCCCTGGAGCAGCACGTAGACAGTCTGATGTCCTACGATTTCTCCCATTTTTCTGATGAGGAACTTCTGGACGAGCTGAATATCGTGGATGACCGCCGTATCTGGAAGATCGCAGAAGCCCTGAGACGAAATATTTCTCAGGAGAAACTTCACGAGATCACCAAGATCGATATCTGGTTCATCGACAAGCTGGCAATCCTTGTTGAGATGGAGCAGGCTCTGAAGACCCAGAAACTGGACAAAGACCTTCTTCTGGAAGCAAAACGAATGGAGTTCCCGGACTACATCATCGCAGATCTCACAGGCAAGACAGAAGCCGAGATCAAAGAGCTGCGTAAAGAGTACGGCATCCGTGCAGCATATAAGATGGTAGATACCTGTGCGGCAGAGTTTGCGGCAGAGACACCATACTATTATTCTGTATATGGCGATGATCAGACAGAGAACGAAGCGATCGAGACCAAAGATAAAAAGAAGATCCTGGTACTTGGTTCCGGACCGATCCGTATCGGACAGGGTATCGAGTTCGACTTCTGCTCCGTACACTGTACATGGGCATTTGCAAAAGAAGGATACGAGACTATCATCATCAACAACAACCCGGAGACAGTAAGTACAGACTTTGATATCGCGGACAAACTGTATTTCGAGCCACTGACACCGGAAGATGTTGAGAATGTTGTAAATATCGAGAAACCGGACGGAGCCGTTGTTCAGTTCGGTGGACAGACAGCCATCAAGCTTACCGAAGCACTGATCAAGATGGGCGTGAAGATCCTTGGAACATCTGCTGAGAACGTAGATGCCGCAGAGGACAGAGAGCTCTTTGATGCCATCCTTGAGAAATGCCAGATCCCGAGACCGAAGGGACACACCGTATTCACAGCAGAAGAGGCGAAAAAAGCTGCCAACGAGCTGGGATATCCGGTACTTGTCCGACCGTCCTACGTACTTGGAGGACAGGGAATGCGTATTGCTGTCAGCGATGAGGATGTGGAAGAGTACATCGGAATCATCAACCAGATCGCACAGGAGCATCCGATCCTTGTTGATAAATATCTCATGGGTAAAGAGATCGAGGTCGATGCGGTATGCGACGGTGAGGACATCCTGATCCCTGGAATCATGGAGCACATCGAGCGTGCAGGTATCCACTCCGGAGACAGTATTTCCGTATATCCGGCACAGACCATCAGCCAGAAAGCAAAAGATACCATTGCCGAGTACACACGTCGTCTTGCACAGGCACTTCATGTGATCGGTATGATCAATATCCAGTTTATCGTTGTAGGCGAGGATGTATATGTTATCGAGGTTAACCCACGTTCCAGCCGTACAGTACCGTATATCAGCAAGGTAACAGGAATCCCGATCGTTCCTCTTGCAACAAGAGTCATCCTTGGACACAAGATCAAAGAGCTTGGCTACACACCGGGACTTCAGAAAGAGGCAGAGTATTTCGCGATCAAGATGCCTGTATTCTCCTTCGAGAAGATCAGAGGCGCAGATATCAGCCTTGGACCTGAGATGAAATCCACAGGTGAGTGCCTTGGTATTGCAAAGACCTTCAATGAGGCTCTTTACAAAGCATTCATCGGAGCAGGAATTCGCCTTCCGAAACACAAACAGATGATCATCACTGTGAAAGATGAGGATAAAAAGGATATTATTCCGATCGCCAAGAGATTTGAGGCTCAGGGATACCGTATCTTCGCAACAAGAGGTACTGCAAATGTCCTGACTGAGAATGGAATCAAGGTAACACGTACCAACAAGCTGGAGCAGCCGTCTCCGAACCTGATGGACCTGATCCTTGGCCACAAGATCGATGTTGTCATCGATACACCGCCACAGGGTGTTGAGCATCAGAAAGATGGTTTCGTCATCCGTCGTAATGCTATCGAGACAGGCGTTAACGTACTTACAAGCCTTGATACTGCAGAGGCTCTGGTTACAAGTCTTGAGAACACAGACCTGAACAATCTGACTCTGGTAGACATCGCGAAGATTGATAATCGCTAAAGGTCATGAAAATGTAAAAAAAGCGTAAATTTTGTGAAATGGAAATTTCAAAGTTTACGAATTGCAAAATATGTAATATACTGATAAGGACGGGGCCGTTGTTTACATGCCGGCTCTGTCCTTATCTTGCGTTGGACGTAAATTACGAAAGGAGTTTGTATGAGCTTTATAGAATTGCTGAAGGTTATCCTTCTTGGTATCGTGGAGGGAATTACAGAGTGGCTTCCCATCAGCAGTACCGGCCACATGATCCTGGTAGATGAATTTATCAAGCTGAATGTATCTGATGCATTTATGGAATTCTTCCTGGTTGTCATCCAGCTTGGTGCGATCATGGCAGTTGTCGTATTGTACTGGAGTAAGCTGTGGCCTTTTTACATAAGAAAAATCCCGAAAAAAACACAGATGGCACTGCGTAAACAGCCGGCAGTATCCAGAGCAATCCTTACATTTGTGGAGAAATACTGTGATAAGGAGAAATGGATCCTGTGGGTCAAGATCCTGGTAGCATGTCTGCCGACGATCATCATCGCACTTCCATTTAATGATATCATTGAAGAGAAATTTTATAATTATGTTGTAGTTGCGATCACACTGATCGTATATGGTGTTCTGTTTATTGTGATCGAGAATTACAATAAACGTCGCAGACCAGCCTGTACCAGCCTGGAGGATCTTACCTTTAAAACGGCGCTGATCATTGGCTGTTTCCAGGTGCTTTCCGTAATTCCGGGAACTTCCCGCTCCGGATCTACCATTATCGGAGGAATCCTCGCCGGAACTTCCCGTACTGTTGCGGCTGAGTTTACCTTTTTCCTGGCAATTCCGGTTATGTTTGGCGCAAGTCTTCTGAAGCTTGTGAAATTCGGTTTTGCCTTCAGCTCTACAGAGTTGATCATCCTGATCGTAGGTGTACTGGTATCTTTTGTGGTATCTATCCTGGCGATCAAATTCCTGATGGGATATATCAAGAAACATGATTTCAAGGCATTTGGATGGTACAGAATCATTCTTGGAATCCTGGTTCTCGGATATTTTATCGGAAAAACGTTACTTGCATAAAACAAATATGTATAAACAGTAATTCTGGAGGTAATTATTATGAAATATAAGAAAATTATGATCGCACTGGCAGCAACTGCAGCACTGAGCGCAGCCGGATGCGGAAGCTCATCAAAAGACACCGTGGAAGTAACACCGACACCGGTTCCGACAGCCGCACCGACTTCAACACCGGCAACAGCCAGTCCGCTGCCGACTTCAACACCGGCACCGAAGCTTATTGGTGTGAAGACAAGTACCGCGAAATTTGTTTATCTCTCAAACAGCACCAAGGGTGAAGTGCGAGAGATCTATCTCCGTGCAGCCGGTGGATCAGAATGGGGTAAGAATCTGGTTCCGGCAGAGTCTACGATCAAGGCAGCAGAACAGGTACAGATGTATTACACACCGGAATCCGCCACAGATGCTATTTATGATATGAAGATCGTGGATGGAGACGGAAACGCATATGAGATCTACAGTGTGGAACTGGGAGATATGGAGAGTGCGAAGCTGATGATCGACAACGGATCTGCATATCTGACTTATATGAGTCTCAGCGAGAAGAGCGAGAAGAGCACACAGGGAAATGTGGAAACGGATAACAGTGAGAATACAGACAGCACAGATTCTACAGACAGTACAACGGATTCTTCTGATGCAACCGATTCTTCTTCTGACAGCAGCACAGATAACAGCAGTGATTACGATAACAGTGATAATGGAAGTTACGACGGCGGAGACGATGGAAGTGATGACAGCAGTGATAACGGAAATTATGACAATGGTGACGGTGATGACGGCAATGATAATTATGACAATGGAGACAGCGGCGATTCCGATAACAGCGATGATGGCGGTTATGTAGATGACGGTGATAACAGCGGAAACGGAGACGAAGTGATCGATGACAGCGGCAGCGATGGCGGAAACGGAGACATTATCTGGGATGATAATGGAGACTGGTCAGAGCAATAAGCGATACAGGTGGAAATATGCAGGATTTCAAGGAAGCTTCGGCTGAGATCAAAGTAAAAACCAAAAGATTTTCCCTGAAAAAAGGAACCATAAAGATCTGTTTTGAACTGCCGGAGGAAAAGGGACAGATCCGGTCTTTGAAACTGAAACTGCGAAATGAGATCATGGATGTCAGCTATCCGTTTATACTACACACGAGATCCAGAGGAAACAGAACTGTCTATCGGGCGGAGATCAATGTAAATGCCTATCCTATGGAGCGGGCATTCTGGGATGTTGTGGCTGTTGTTGACAGCGGCAGTGGGGAAACTTATGATGCGATCCTGGGTGGATTAAGTATATTTCTGAAACTGAAACTGATCTTTTTTCCAAGATGGACAAGAACAAATGGCGGAAATATGATCTATCCCTTTGTCAACGGGAAGCGGCAGTTTAATCTTCAATACCGGAAATATGACCGAAAATACGACAGCTATCTGTTCCTTATGAAAGAATTTCTGGCTCTTTTGTGTTATTTTATCCTGAAGCCCTACTGGGACCATAAGAAATTGTGGCTTGTAGGCGAGAAATACTGCACGATGGCACAGGACAACGGTTTTTATTTCTTCCGGTACTGTATGGAACAGGTACCGGAAGAACAACGAAAAAAGATCCTTTATGTAATAGATAAAAATAGTACGGATTATCAGGCTGTAAAGAAATATGAACCGAATGTGATCCAGTTCATGTCATTTAAATACATGATCTATCTCAGTGCGGCTCAGTATCTTATTTCCACAGATGCGATCCGGCATTTTTATATCTGGGATTCTCCGATCAGTGTTTATAAGCTTCAGTATCAGGCCAGAAAAAATATTATTTTTCTGCAGCATGGTGTCACCGCATTTAAACAGTGCCATAAAACCTATCGCAAAAACTGTGGAAACCAGATGGCGTTGTTTGTGGTAACTTCAGAACCGGAGCAGAAGATCATAGAGAAATATTTCGGTTATGATAAGGAAGAAGTGATTGTAACCGGCTTTTCCAGATGGGATGTTCTGGAAGACCGGTCGGACCCTGCACATAAAGAGATCCTTCTGATGCCTACGTGGAGAAACTGGCTGGAAGATATCAGTGAAGAAGCATTCCGTAAAAGTGAATATTATCAGAGATATGAAACACTTTTGCAGGATGAACGGCTGAGGACGATCCTGGAAAGAGAGAATATCACGCTGAATTTTTATATTCATGCCAAGTTTCGGGAGCGTCTCGGAAACTTTTATACGGAGGACAGACACATCCGGCTGATCCCCTTTGGAACTGTGCCGTTAAACCAGCTTCTGATGAGCTGTCATATGCTGATCACAGATTATTCTTCTGTTTCCTGGGAAGTTTATTATCAGGGGAAACCGGTAGTTTTTTATCCTTTTGATCTGGAAACTTACGAGAAGGCCCACGGAAGTTATGTAGATTACAGAAAAGATGTTTTCGGGGATCTGGCATGGACAGAAGAGGAGCTTCTGGATACCATAGAATCCTATGTGAAAAACAACTTCCAGGAGAAACCGGAATATGCAAAGCGAAGAGATACTCTTCTTCCGTACCGGGATCACAATAACAGCAAACGTATTTACGAAGCGATTGTCAGAGCGCACATTCCCAGTAAGCTGAAAAAAAGAAGAAAAGATATAAATTTTTGAGCAGATCAGTTCTCTACGCAGATGACTGGATAAATAAGCGGTAGAAAGAGTTGTCTGTACCGGGAATGGATAAGATGGGAGAAATATGACCAGAGAAGATGATTTTTCAGTTGTTGTTTTTGCTAAAAATACATCAGGATTATACAGAACATACAGAAATATAAAACAGAATCCACTGGCAGATACCATACAGATCCTGGCGGTACGTGTGGAAGGGAATGCAGATCAGTTCAGCCAGAGTGATCTGAAAGAACTGCAGCTTCTTGGAGAAAAGGAGAAAACTCTTCAGGCACAGGCGATGGATGAGAAATTTGGTCCATTTCAAATGAAAGATAAGCGTTTTCGGGAAATGCTGAAAGATCCGAAACTGATCTATATTGACGGATCAGAGTGTCAGGATATTGCCAGTGAACTTTACAGTCAGATTACCGGAACTTATATTACATTTGTAAGAGGCGGAAATGGTTTTTCAAAAGAGGCATTCCGGGAACTGCAGCGCTGCTTTCAGGAAGAAGGCAGTGATGTAGCTGTGATAAAAATTGACGGAAAAGACAGTTTGCCGGTAAAAGAGCATAATAATTACTGTGACTCTTTTGGAAAAGATGCAACACTGGACGATCATGCCTGTCTGTTGCATCAGATGTATCCGGCATATACATTTGTTACAGAAAAACTGAAATGGACAAAAGAAATCAGAAAGGATACCTGGTATCTGGATATCATGGAAATGGTATACAGAAATGCGGTATCCTGCGGGAAAATTTCGGTAATTTCCGGGGAAAATGCCCGGGTGCAGATTCCTGCGGAGCATTTTATCAGGGATGAATGGGAGAATCTTATACAGGATACTGAGCAGACAGGGATGTTTTACGAGCGTTTTTTGAAAAGGCTTGAAGAATACAGAAAGCAGGGAAAAATCCGGTTTGTGAAGAATGGTGATTATGTGCTTCTGTATTATTATACAAAACTGGCAGAAGTGATATTCCGGAATCCGGAACATGTGGAGCTGATTTCCTATGAAAGAAATATTGATGAATTTCTGAAACATCTGGAATTTCCGGAACTTATCATATTCAGCCATCACATAGGAAGAGAAAATAAACTTTATCTGCTTCATAAATATTTTCCGGATATAAATAAAAGATATCCCAGACAGACAGAGGCTGTTATGGATTCAGAACAGGATGAGCTGAATGTCAGGATTTTCCAGCTTACAGATGAGGGAATACACTGTGAGTTTTCGGTTGTGGAACCATGGATGAGGAACCGGGAGTTCTGCATGATAACCGGAGAACGAAGATATAAAGCAGTCTGGAGATATACACTGGATCGATTCGGGTGGTGCAGGAAGGAAACAGCGACAGAGAAGCTGTATCTGGTGGATATTCCTTATGGGGGAATTCACGATTCTGTTTGCTGGGCGGAAAAAGAGCAGGGTCATATCAGGAAGATGTATAATGTTTCTTACGGAAAATATACACCATTTGCCAAAGAGGTTCCTCTTTTTCTGCATGTAAGGGGAATGCTGTTGCTGCCTGCCGGAAAAAAAAGATCCATTTCTTCACTGGAAGAACAGAACGAAGATCAAATCCAGGAGCAATATGAGATCTGTGTAAAACCTTATCGAATAGGCAGGACCCTGATACTTGGATGGAAACGTGACCGTGCTTTACTGTTACAGGGACTTCCCGGAAAAAAAGCCTTTTTTGTACGCTGGCTCTGTGCATGGAAACGTGCAAGGAAGAAAAAACAGATCTGGCTGTTCTCGGATCGAGTCAACCGGGGAGATGATAACGGAGAGGTTATGTTCCGCTATGTCTGTGAAAATCCGGTTTCCGGGGTGAAACCATATTTTGTTATCAGTAAAAATACACCGGAGAGCCGGGAACTGGTGAAACTTGGAAAAATTGTGGAGCCTTTTTCCTGGAATCACAAAATCCTGTTTCTTCTGAATGATCTTTCTCTTTCTTCTCAGGCAAATAAGACCGTAGTGAATCCATTTGGAAGTTTCGAGTATCTTTACCGGGATCTGATGTACAATAAGAAACTGGTATTTTTGCAGCATGGAGTGACGAAAGATAATCAGTCTCAGTGGCTGAATAAATATAACCGGAATCTGTTTGGGTTTGTGGTAAATACGAAGCAGGAGTATGATTCCATATTCAATTATGATTATTATTATCCGGCAAAGAATGTATGGCTTACTGGTATGCCAAGATTTGACAGGCTGGTCCATGCGGAACGGAAATACGTGACGATTATGCCTACCTGGCGAAAAAGTCTTTCCTCCGGAACCGATGACAGAGGTGTGTGGAAGCTTGGAGAAGAATTCGTCCACAGTGAATATTTTTGCTTTTATAATGATCTTCTGAACAGTGAAAAGCTTCTGAAAGCTTCTGAAAAATATGGTTACACTATCTGCTTTATGCCACATCCGAATACTGTTGATGGACTGCATCTGTTCCGAAGAGATCCCAGGGTGAAATTTCTGGATAGCTCCAGTTCCTACAGAGAGATTTTTGCGCAGACAGATCTGATGGTCACGGATTATTCTTCGGTTGCATTTGACTTTGCGTATTTAAGGAAGCCGATCGTGTATACACAGTTTGACAGAGAGAGCTTTTTCAACGGTTCCCATTCCTACACAGAGGGATATTTTGATTATGAGAGGGACGGATTTGGAGAGGTGGAAGATACACTGGAAGGAACGGTAGAACGGATCATTGAATATATGGCTTCTGACTGTCAGATAAAAGAGAAATATCTGAAGCGAATGGAGGATACATTTGCATTTAATGACCGTAACTGCTGCAGGCGGGTATACAAAAAAATCATGGAAAACATGTAATATAAAGGAGAAAATTTTGGAAAAGGAAAAAACAGTCCGATTTGATAAATACACTTCCCAGGCGATGAAAGGGATTGCCATAGTGATGATGCTGTTTCATCATCAGTATCTTTCAAGAAAGCGCTTTGAGGGATTTACGGTATCTTTTGCGCCATTTGCGGATGATACCATGATCTATATGTGCAGTGTATTTAAGATTTGTGTGCCGATCTATGCTTTTATTTCCGGATACGGACTATATTTAAGTTATCGTAAGAAGCGCTCTGCGCCTGTGAGATGGACTGCCGGCCGGCTGGTCAAAACCATGTCCGGGTTCTGGATCATCTGGATCTTATCTGCGGTTATTTTTCAGGGCATGTTCGGATACGTATCAAAAGTATATTTTTCAGGCGGAAGCAGAATCGAAGGTCTGGCAGCTATGGGGCTTGATTTTCTGGGGCTTCATAGCCTGTTTGGTACAGTAACCATGAATGGAACCTGGTGGTATATGAGCGCTGCGGTGATCTTTGTGATCCTGGTTCCACTGGTCATGAAAAATGAAGACTGTCTTCCGATGATCCTTGCGCTGGTTGTGGCAGTTCCCCATATGCTATCACTGAAGATCATGGGAGAAACCAATGTATATTCTTTTATTCCTGTATTTCTTATGGGAATGTGTGCAGCAAAGTATGAGCTGGCTGACCGGTGGCTGCAGGTGTGGAACCGGGGACCGAAGAAGATCATGAAATTTTTGTTGGAGGTGCTGATATTATTTGTTCTGTACAAAGTATATGGGAAATTACCGGGATCTGTATATAATGAGATCCGCTGGGGGATTTTTCCGATTATTGTGATCGCATTTTGCAGCGAGTTTATCACAGTGATCCCGGGAATCCGCCAGGTACTGTTATTCCTTGGAAAACATTCCATGAATATTTTTCTGATACATACATTTATAAGACATTATTTCTGGAGTGATTTTATTTATTCCTTTGGTCATTTTGTGGTAAATGTTCTGGTACTGCTGGGAATTTCTCTGGCAGTGTCCATTGTGCTGGAATGGCTGAAAAATATAACCGGTTACAACCGCCTGATTCGGAATATCTGTGAAAAAATTGAACTAACTGTATAAAAGCATAAAAAGTCCTGAACTTTGATAAGTGCCTTATTTACCGGACAAAGAAGATGTCCGGGATTCTGGCATAGATCAATGCTCAGGGCTTTTTTGTGCATAAATAACAGACTCTCAGATAGAAAAAATTTCTCCTGTATGAGTGGTATCATATCCGGTCTGGAGTGCCAGTGTGCGGCGAAAATTCTCTGAAGAGATCGTTTCGGTCACTGCCTGAAAACCGGGAGTATCCAGATTTTCGGAATGCATGATCAGATAAAGTGTCTCCTGTGTAAGGGGGAGAAACGTAAGTTCCGGGAAACTTCTTACAGCATAACTTTCTCCAAGTGCAACATCTGCCTGCCCACCGGCAACCGCGGCAGCTGTGGAATAGTCGGAAACAAGCTCATTACGGTAACCGGATATGGATTCCGGAGAAATACCGGAAGATTTCAGGGTGCGGTCAAGAAGAACCCTGCGGCTGCTTCCTTTTTCGCGGTTTGCAAAAATGATATCCGCTCTTGTAAGATCCGGAAAGTCATGAATATTCCGTGGATTCCCCTTTTTTACATAAAAGCCCATGGGATACTGGCAGAAGAGAAGGGCTGTAAGAGAAAGTCCGGGTACCAGACTGCGGACATCCTCAGGAGCTGCTGCGGCACAGGCAATATGGACTTTTTCAAAATAGAGGGAATACAGGCCATTGTAGGTATTCATATGTGATTGCAGCACAGGAAGGTTCCCAGGTGTGGAAGGCAGCTGATTCAGAAGAAGATCCAGCGCCGGAGATGCCTGTCCGCTGATGATCAGTCCGCTGGAGTGAAGCAGATAATCTCTTTTCAGAAGGGAACTTTCCGGTTGATAATCAAGGTGCTGGGCGGAGACACTGTTTTTCGCCGCTCCGTTCAGATACAGGGACAGCTGATCTTCACTGACTCGCAGCTGTTTACCGATTTTGGAAGAGGAAAGCTCCCCGCGTTTGATCAGTTCGTATACGGTTGTTTTTTTGATCTTTAATTTATCGGCGACTTCCTGGGCTGTGTAGAATTTATTCATCGATTCCCACCATAACACTGGTTGCTTTGATGACAGCGTAAGCGTCAGATCCAACTTTCAGTCCCAGTTCTTCCACAGCGGCACAGGAAATGGTTGCTGTGATAATATTTCCTCCGCCAATATCGATGGAAACAATGGAATTTACGGCTCCTTTGTTGATATTGATAACTTTTCCTTTTAACTGATTTCGTGCACTGAGTTTCATAAAAAAATCTCCTTATCTTTTAAGATCCTGATGTTGCAGTGAAAACTGCTCGGTATATTTTATGATAGCATGTGTATGAAAAAACAGCAATGGCCTTACGCTTGACAAGAAACATTCATTTGGGTAAAATTAAATGAAACCATTCAAAACTGAATGAAACTGAACGAAACAAAAAAGGAGAGAAACAAAAAGATGAAGAAAAAAATCTTAGCGGCTCTTACAGCAGGAATCCTGACAACAGGCCTTCTGACCGGAAATGTCTTTGCGGCAGATACAGAGGTGAAAGGTGATGAGAATCTGAAAGGTGAGGTTTACGCTTTTATCGCAGCCAGCCTCAGCAATTCCATGGAAGAGATCCAGAAAGATTTCAATGAACTTTATCCGAATGTGACAATCTACTACAGCGCAGACAGCTCAGGTACACTGCAGACACAGATTGAGGAAGGCGCACGCTGCGATCTTTTCTTTTCAGCAGCAGATAAACAGATGGATGCCCTCACAGAGGAGAAACTGACAAAAGAGGACACCGTTGTTGACCTTCTTGAGAATAAAGTTGTTCTGATTAAACCAAAGGACGGAGAGACAAAGGTAACAGGATTTGAGAACATCACAGATGCCGAGAATATGGCGCTTGCAGGTGAGGATGTTCCGGTTGGGCAGTACTCCCGTGAGATTTTCAACAACCTTGGAATCATGGATGATGTAAACGAGATGGAGATCAACGAGTGCAAGAACGTAACAGATGTACTTGCTGCAGTCAGTGAGGGAAGTAATGAAGTTGGTGTAGTATATGCGACAGATGCTGCATCTGTTGCGGATAAAGTAGAGATTATTGCAGAGGCACCGGCAGACAGCCTTCAGACTCCGGTTCTTTATCCGGTAGGACTTATTGAGGATAAAGAAGCATCTGAGGATGACACCAAGGCAGCAGAGGCATTCCTGGATTATGTAGAATCTGACGCTGCAATTAAGGTATTTGAGGACTATGGATTCACAGCATATAAGGCTGAGGATTCCAAAGAAGATGCAGAAGATTCCGCAGACAGCACTGAGGCTGAGGACAGCACAGACTCTACAGGCAGTACCTCCAAATAATCATTATGCAGAAAACCGGCAGTAATTTCTGGAAATGCCATAAACGCCGGTGCAGGAATGAACGATGACAGAATTTTTGAAAGAAATAAACTGGAGTCCTCTTTGGATTTCCTTAAAAACAGGTCTGGTGGCTACCGTGATCGCCTTTTTTCTGGGGGTATTCTGCGCCCGTAAGATCATGAAACTGAAACCGGGAGCAAGAGCAGTACTGGACGGTATCTTTACCCTTCCCCTGGTACTTCCGCCTACAGTGGCAGGATTTTTTCTGCTTCTGATTTTCAGCCTGAAAAGACCCCTTGGAAGTTTTCTTCTGGACAATTTTGATATTAAGATCGTACAGAACTGGAAGGGGTGTGTGATCGCGGCTGCAGTGATTGCGTTTCCACTGATGTACCGCAATGCACGTGCTGCGTTTGAACAGGTGGACGTGAATCTGATTTACGCGGGCCAGACATTGGGGATGAGCGATAACCGGATTTTCTGGAAGGTGGTTATGCCTGCGGCAGGACCTGGAATTGCTTCCGGAACGGTACTGGCTTTTGCACGTGCCATCGGTGAGTATGGAGCAACCTCTATGCTTGCCGGAAATATCCTTGGAAAAACAAGAACGGTTTCAGTAGCCATAGCTGCAGAGACCGCAGCCGGAAACTATGGAACCGCAGGCTTCTGGGTCGTTGTGATTGTGCTGATTTCTTTTGTGATCGTGGCACTGATCAACATTGTATCCGGAAGAGGAATGAAGACAAGAAGGTGGATCTGATGGCAGTCAGCGTAAATATCGAAAAGAATTTCCGGGATTTTTCCCTGAAAGTGCAATTTGAGGGCAGCTCGGCAGCCATCGGGCTTCTTGGAGCATCCGGCAGCGGAAAGAGCATGACACTGCGGTGTATAGCAGGAATTGAAACTCCGGATCGGGGAAAAATCGTAATTAACGGAAAAACAGTCTTTGATTCAGAAGCAGGAATCAATCTGAAGCCACAGAAGCGGCAGATTGGCTACCTCTTCCAGAATTATGCATTATTTCCGACTATGACGGTAGAGCAGAATATCCGCTGTGGTTACCGTGGAGAAAAATCTTTTGCACAGGAAAAAGTGTCGGATCTGATCCGGCGATATCATCTGGAGGGCCTGGAAAAACGTCTTCCATCCCAGCTTTCCGGCGGGCAGCAGCAGCGAGTGGCACTGGCCAGAATGATGATCGGGGAACCGGAAGCCATTCTTCTGGATGAGCCGTTTTCCGCACTGGATGGATATCTGAAAGATGTGCTTCAGAGGGAAATGCAGGATTTTCTTCAGGATTATCCAGGCGATATGATCCTTGTAACTCACAGCAGAGATGAGGCCTATAAATTCTGTAAAGAGCTTTCTGTTGTGGACGGGGGACGGATCCTTGTAACCGATGAAACGAAACGGCTGTTTGAGAATCCAAGAATGCTGGAAGCGGCAAAACTTACCGGATGTAAGAACTTTTCAGCGGTCCAGCGGCTGGGAGAACATGAAATTTATGCCACGGACTGGAAAATAAAACTTCATACAGCAGAAAAAGTGGCAGAAGATATTACTCACGTGGGAATTCGCGGACACTGGATCAGGCCGGAAGATAAGCCGGGAGAGAATTGTCTGGAAGTACAGGTGGACGAGTATATCGAAACAACTTTTGAACATCAGTATATGATCCGCAGGAAAGGTGAGGAGGCAGCGGCCGGTTTGTGGTGGATGCGGCCGAAAAACAGTTTCAGAGAGAATCCGGACAGGGGTCTTCCGAAATATCTGTATCTTCCGCCGGAACACCTGATGCTGCTGAAATAAAAATATCTCTGCAATAAAATCCCGGAAATATCCGTCAGGTATTTCCGGGATTTTTTTGTAGTGTGTTCTATTTTTCTGAGATATTTATTTTCCGTGATTCCGGGAGTAGGTAATGTAATCCGATACCATCATGGCAAGCTTAAAGGCCAGCGCATCTTCGAAGGTACGGATATCCAGCCCGAATCGTTTCTGAAGCTTTTCAAAGCGGTACACCAGAGTATTTCTGTGCACATAAAGCTGTCTGGATGTCTCGGAAAGATTCAGGTTGTTTTCAAAGAAAGTGCGGATGATATTCAGCGTTTCATCATCAATAGAATCCAGAGATTCCTCTCCGAAAATTTCACCTACGAACATGTCACATACCTGAGTCGGAAGCTGATAGATCAGACGGCCAATACCAAGGCGGTTGTAACCGAAGACATTTTTGTCCGCGTAAAAGATTTTTCCGACTTCCAGGGCAGTACGTGCTTCTTTATAGGCATCAGAAAGCTGCATGATATCGTCAGCAACATTGCTGTAGGAAACCCAGGCAGAAGTCATAGCCTCCGTATTCAGCATATCCACAAGCATGCAGGCAATACCGTTAAGTTCCTCGTAGCTCTCTGTACTCTGAAGTTCACGGACAACAATAATGCCGGAATCATCCAGGGCAGTGATAAAGTCACGTGTCCGGGCCGAAAAGATATTACGGATGGTTGCCAGAGCGTTTTCGTCTTTATGCTGCTTGGTTTCCACAAGAAAGACTGCACGGCGGACAGAAGGTGCAATGTGGAGGCGGGCAGCTTTGTTGAAAGCTTCCACCTGAGAATAGCGGTCCAGAAGAAGGTTCTGCATAAAGGAGTTTTTGTCCGTTTTTTCCGCATAGGCAGTAAGAAGACTTTCGACCTGGCAGACCGCAAGTTCTCCGATGGTGGAAGCGGAGTCTGTGGAACCCCATACCGTCAGAAGCATATCTCCGGATGCGCCGTTTAATTTGTAGATGCTGCAGGAACGGTTGGAAATACATAAAGCAGGATCTTCACGGAACTGGATAAGCTTTTCGGCAGATGGCAGCTTTCTGTCTCCGGTGGAAGCAAAAACCTGATTACTTTCGTCCAGAATACAAAAATCCAGTCCGCTGATCCGGTTCCAGTCATCCAGGCATTTTTGAAGTGTTTGCTGTATTTTCATAAAACTGAGTCCTTTCTGTAGATGAAGTGAAAATTGTGCAGAGGAAAAAAGAAACCCCGGGAAAATATATCCCCCGGGGTTAAATTCATTTTTTGTAATTCGGTAAGAATTAGTTTGTGATGGTAAGCTCTGTCTCTTTGTCGAAGAAGTGAGCTTTCTCCATATCGAATGCGAATCTGATCGGATCACCGGTCTTAGCTGTTGTACGAGGATCAACTCGTGCTGTGATCTGAGTTCCGTCAACATCGAAGTACAGGAATACTTCGGCACCAAGAAGCTCGTAAACTTTAACTACGGAGTTCATCGGTTTGCTTGGGGATGTCTCAAGGAACATCTGAGAATCATGGATATCCTCAGGACGGATACCAAGAACAACTTTCTTTCCAACATAGCCTTTGTCTTTGAGAACTTTAGCTTTAGCTGCAGGAACAATAACCTCATGCTCGTTACCGATTGTAGCGATCATGTTACCGCCTTTTTCGGAGATAACAGCATCAAGGAAGTTCATCTGCGGAGATCCCATGAATCCTGCAACGAAGAGGTTGCCTGGTTTCTGATACAGGTTCTGTGGTGTATCAACCTGCTGAACAACACCGTCTTTCATAACGACGATTCTGGTACCAAGTGTCATAGCCTCTGTCTGGTCATGTGTTACATAGATGATTGTAGCACCAAGTCTCTGATGGATCTTGGAAATCTCGATACGCATCTGTACACGAAGTTTAGCAT
>ENA-OWRJ01000872-OWRJ01000872.1-human-gut-metagenome-genome-assembly--contig:-NODE-872-length-36909-cov-10.000651_pt1 | contig 36909 bp, 62 predicted proteins | sample MGYA00248269_ERZ651897 | MGnify/ENA primary metagenome ERZ651897 (study PRJEB26924, sample SAMEA4378252) | human gut metagenome | biome: human gut; feature: human-associated habitat; material: faeces...
GGGGCGGTGGTATGAGCGCGCAGGGGAAGCCGCTGCGCTGTGAGATCATCCACGATAATTTCCAGAATTATAAGAAATACAACGTGCCGAAAGCGCAGCTTGTGATCGCGGATATCCCATACAACATTGGCACGGACGCCTATGGCTCGAATCCCATGTGGTACAAGGGCGGAGACAACGCCAACGGAGAAAGCAAGCTCGCGAAAAGAGCTTTTTTCAATTCGGACGGTTATTTCAAGATCGCAGAGTATATGCACTTCTGTTCCCGGCTGCTGAAGCCGGAGCCGAAGGAAAAGGGAAAAGCCCCGGCTATGATCGTATTTTGCGCGTTCGATCAGATACATACAGTCGCAGAATACGGCGCGCGGTACGGCTTTAAAAACTGGTATCCGCTTTTCTTCTGCAAGAATTATTCCGCGCAAGTGCTCAAAGCCAATATGCGGATTGTCGGCGCAACGGAATTCGCGGTCGTTCTGTACCGGGATAAGCTGCCGAAATTCAACAACGGGCGGCAGATCGGAGAGGGCGGGAAGCCCATTCGAGGAACTGGGAAAATGGTGTTCGACTGGTTCCAGTGGGAACGGGACGGGAAAGACATTCCGAAGATCCACCCCACGCAGAAGCCGGTGAAGGTGCTCCGGCGGCTGATCGAGATCTTTACGGATTCCGGTGAGCTCGTGATTGATCCATGCTGCGGCTCCGGTTCGACGTTACGCGCAGCTGCGGAGGCAGGCAGAAGCGCAATCGGCTTTGAAATTGATAAGAGTTTCTATCTGGCCGCAAAAGAGAAAATGCTGGCTGGAGTACGGGAAGCACAGAAAACGGCCAGGGACGCTGGCAGCCAGATAACGATCGGCGAAATAGCAGAGGCTGCACGGCAAGGGGGGAGTCCGATATGAGATTCGTGTGTGACGCCTGCCAGGATATCACGAACATCGAGGCAGACCGGATGGAGATCCGGGGCGAGAAGTTGATGGTGTACAGCCGCGGGCGGCTGGTCTACGTGGCGGATCTGGGCCAGATCATGCTGGCCAAGCTGACGCCGGGGAGGGAGGACGGCAATGGACTTAGAACAAACCGCGATTGAGCGACTGCGGATGGCCTCGGATATGAGCCTGCGCCTGTACAAGCAGCCGCTGGTGATCACGTACTCCGGCGGCAAGGACTCGGACGTGCTGCTGCATCTGGCTGGTGCGGCGGGGATCCCATATGAGGTGCTGCACAGTCTTACCACGGCGGACGCGCCGGAGACTGTCTGGCATGTGCGGGATACCTTCCGCCGCTTGGAGCTGGCAGGCGTAAAGTGCACAATCGATACGCACCGGACGCCGGACGGCGGAAACGTGACGATGTGGAACCTGATCCCGCGTAATTCCGTGCCACCGACAAGAATCAGCAGATATTGCTGCAGGGAACTGAAGGAAACCGGCGGAAAAGGACGCTTTATTGCGACGGGAGTCCGGTGGGCAGAGTCTGCAAGGCGGAAGCAATCACACGGCGTTATGGAAACTAGCCACAAGGACAAAGACAAGCGAATTATCCTGATGGACGACAACGACGAGCGGAGAATGCTCCTGGAAAACTGCCAGCTGAAAGCTCGACGGACGGTAAACCCAATCATCGACTGGGCGGAATCTGACGTGTTGGACTACGCTTCTGCCGGAAAGATCTGCATGAATCCGCTGTATGAATGCGGATGGAAGCGCGTGGGATGCATTGGCTGCCCGATGGCTGGCAAACACAGAATCACGGAGTTTGCACGGTACCCAAAGATTAAAGCCGCATATATCCGTGCGTTCGGCCGGATGCTCAACGAACGGAAGAAGCGGAAGCCCTCGAACGACTGGCAGACCGGCGAGGACGTGATGCACTGGTGGATGGAGGATGGCGTTTTGCCGGGACAGATGGTATTTGAAGGAATGGAGGATGAAACATGACACCTGCTGAGATCGTGAAGTCGCTGCGGTGCTGCGCAGAAATCGGAGAATGCGAAAAGTGCCCGATCGACGCGGAGGCCACCTGGGATGATTGCCGCAAAAGAGACGTCGAAGCCGCCGACATGATCGAGCGCCTGACCGCCGAGAACGCGGCGCTGCGGGAGAAGGTGCCGCAGTGGATCAGCGTGGAGGAACGGAGGCCGGAACCGGGAAAACGCGTCCTTGCTACGGACGGCGTGTTTGTCGGCGAGGCGTACCGCACAAGCGCGGATACATGGAGAAGATATGACGGAATAGCTATGCGGGACTGCCTTGGCAGTATAGTCACCCACTGGATGCCACTGCCGGAAGGAGGAGACAAGCATGAGTAAAGCTGTACTGATCAGCATTCGCCCGGAGTGGTGTGAGAAGATCATCAACGGGCAGAAAACGATTGAGGTGCGCAAGACGCGCCCGAAGATGGATACGCCGTTTAAGTGCTATATCTACTGCACAAAACCGGAGGAAAAGCTACTCACCATTATGAAAGACGGCGATGAGAATTATGGAGAGACGTATCACGGCAAGCCGGTTTTCATAAAGACGGAAAAAGCGCCGACCACTGGCTTATGGGATAAGCGGCAAAAGGTTATCGGGGAATTTCTGTGCGATCAGATCATCAACATTAACGGCGCGGGAAGGATCCCGTCGGATGCTGCGCGGCCAACCTGCCTAGAGCCTGCGGAGCTGCACCAGTATCTCGGAGCTGCCACCGGCTTCGGCTGGCACATCTCAGATTTGCGCGTTTACGATCACCCACGCGATCTGTGGGAGTTTACCGGCCTGCGGGAGACAAAATTCGGAGCAGAACCGGTGCCAATCACCCGCCCGCCGCAGAGCTGGCGGTATGTGGAGGAAGAGCTATGGAACGACTGACAAGTCCTAATATCAACGTAGATCCGGACACTGACCGATTTCTGCACGCCACGATCGGCGGCAAGGAAATCGACTGGAAGCAGTTCCGGGACAGCACGCTCAACGTGCTGATCAACGGCCCAACGAGCAACGGCTTTGGCAAGGATATTTTCCGCAAGATGGCCCGCGATCTGTACGGACGGCTGAAAGCCTACGAGGACACGGGGCTTGAACCGGAAGCAGTAGAAACGGTTAAGCTTGCGCTGGCCGCAAAGCACATGGTTGATCTCGAAACGCTCAACAATACGCCAATCAGCAGGCTCGTAGAGCTTGCCGAGGCCGACAAGGACGGGCGCGTAAGGATCATACCGGAAAGCCAGAACGAAACATGCGGGCATTGCTACAATTTTGAGCGCGAATCGGGAACCAGGCACGGGTTGTGCGCGAAGCGGCCGCACCCGCGCAACAGATACGGGAAAATAGATCGCAGCAAGAAGTTTATTGTGTACCAGAACACACAGAGTTGCAAATTGTACACACCGCTCTGCCTCTGTGCAGAGCGGGCGATGAAGGGAAAAACATGACCAGAAAACGCGCAAGAAAGATCCTCATGTCTATCGGCACGAGTCGTAACCATGCAAACTGGGGGGCTGACGGCAAAGCCACGCTGGAAGACAAATGCCGGTGTGGTAGAGGACACACTGACGATCAAACTGTACGCGCAGCTGCTGCGGGCAAGAATGGAGGACAAGAAGAATGGCAAAACGTAAAAACATGATGGATATGATGGACATGACGCCGGTCTGTGAGCGGTGTGGGAAGGTCGCGCCGGTGGACGAAAAGCTATCGACTCCGAACTGGACAGTTTACCGGACAAAAGAGCCGTGCGAATGCGGCGGGAAATACACGGCGCGTGCGTTTTTGGACGACAGCGTGCTTTCCTCGTGCGATAAGGAGGCCGACCATGCCTGACGAATACATCAGCCGCGAAGCGGCGCTGAAAGATTTTGAAGCCAGCAACGCTCACAATCAGTACTGGACGCCTCCGCGGGGAAAAACGCTTCTGATCCGCCAGCCCGCCGCCGACGCTGCGGAGGTGCACCATGCACGATGGGAAGAAGCGGACTGGTACGAATATGACGCGCAGAGCGGGGAAACGATTCGCTTTCCTAAAGCGGCAATCGTATGCTCGAACTGCCGGAACGCTTTTAAGAAAGGAACTCTTTGGATTCAGAGTTTCTGCCCGGCCTGCGACGCGCGGATGGACGGTGCCGCCGAATGAGCGGGCTGCGGTTTGAATCCATGGCGGACATGCCGCCGAGGATGCGGGAGCTTTATGCACGGCAGCAGATTGACCTCTCAGGCGCTGCGGCGCCAGCTTCCCTTCACAAGGGGAGCCATGGGAAGACGAAGTACGGCAGCCGGAAGGATACGCGCGGCGAGCTGCGCTTTGACAGCCAGAAGGAAGCCCGGCGGTATGACGAGCTGATGGTGATGCTCCGGGCTGGCATTATCTCCGATCTGCGCCTGCAACCTCAGTTCACCTTGCAGGAGAGTTACATCACCGAGACTGGCGAGCGCATCCGCGCAGCGCGGTACACGGCGGACTTTTCGTACAAATTCGGCGGAAAGCTGGTCGTCGAGGACGTGAAGTCGACCGCCACGCGGACCAAGGAGTATCTGCGCAACCGGAAATTCATGCGGTCCAAATTCGGGATCGAGATCCAGGAGGTCTGACATGTCAGAAAAAAACGAGAGCAGCCCGCGCGAGGCATGCGGGCTGCCGAAGCAGGGCAATGCCTGTCCGTATGCAAAGCGCGCGCCGTATCTTTGCGCGCGGTGCGGCTGGAACCCGGAGGAGCACGCGCGGCGGCAGGCGCTGCCGCTGACCGAGAACGCCGACGGGCTGCGACACAAGGACATCAGCCAGCCCGAGGACTAAGACCAGCAATCAGCCGGGGAACCATATTTTTTCGGACTTATGCCGCAGCCGCTCCGCCATGAGACGGCTGCGGGAGGATCACCCCGGCTCTGCACCCGGCCCGCGAAACCTCAAGCCCGCGGGCCGGGGATAAAAAGCGCGTGTGGAACGTGCGCGCGGATGGGAACCGTCAACGTTACCCCACGCCGGGTGTCGGGATCGCCCGGCGGCATCGTGTTACCTCCTTATGGAAAGCTGCCTGAGCAGACAAGGGCAGCTCGTCTGCGGCGACAGGGGAACGCGCAGGCGCAGGCGGTGCAAGTCCGCCCTGCATAGGGGCCGGGAGACCGGCCCCTGACGAAAGGAGAATAGGAGATCAAGAAATATGAAAGAATTAGCAGAACTGAAAGACCTTATGGCTGAATTGCTGGATGGTGAAATCCAGTATGAGCCGGAGATGGCTGTTACGGAACGAGGAAAAGAGATCATCAACGAGATTGCAGATTATGCAGAGACAACTGAGCTGTTTAGAAAAGAGCATCATCGCGGCGATATGCTTCAAGGAAAGACCTTCCGCGAGATGTTTCTCTATATGCTTGACCGCGTTTGCAATGCGCCGACCATCTTTCATGTGTCTGCCAGCGTCATCATCCTCATGCCGTTTGTCCGGGATGCCATGATGAAATACCAGCCGGAGGTGAAAAACTGAATGGAAATGTCACACGTAGTCGATCTGACGGGCATGGACTTTGGATATTTGCACGTCATCGGGCGGGATACCAGCAAAAAAGGAGATACGGCACACTGGATCTGCCGGTGTAAATGCGGGACCATCTGCAGCAAGGACGGAAGATACCTCCGGAACGGGCATGCAAAAAGCTGCGGCTGCTTCCGGAAAGAACGCGCGGCCACGCTCGTCACCAAGAAGAATCCAGCCAAAAAGCCAAAAGCCGAACCGAAGAAGAAAAAATTCGGCCGCGGCCCGCAGCGGGCAGGCTCCGGGATCTGTTACAACCCACTCTGCCCGACGCGCAACAACTACCGCGGCGCCTGGAGTTGCACCGAATGCCGCTTCTGCCCGGAACGAAAATTTGCCCGCCAGTCAAGGCGGGAGATTATCACAATTTGAAGGGAGTATCAAAATGGCAGGGATCATGGATATGTTTTCGGTCGAACTGGATGAGTTTGCAAAGGACTATAAGGACTATGACGATCTGCACTGGGACGTCAGCTTCCGCGGCGAGGAATACCCGCCGCGGATCGTGATGGAGCAGGCGACGCCGCCGCTCTACAAGATCGAGGATGACGGCTCGAAGACGCTGGAACCGAACCCGACCATCCAGATCATCGGCAGGCCAGACACAGAGGTCGTCACGACCGGAAAGATGAAGATCAGCAAAAAGGACTTTACCAAGCTAACCAACCGCGCCGCCGCTCTGCTGGAGCTGTTCCTGCACGGGTTTATGCAAGAGCGCAAGGAAATGGAGGCGGCGCAGGAATGATTTTGCTGGAATGCACAGTCGCACTGCGTGACGGAGATCGGAAAAAGCTTCAGGAGCAGATTGCGGCGGAGATCGGGCAGCCAGTCGTTCTTCTGCCGAGCGGCGTATCGCGGGCGAAGGAGCGGAATATCCTGTTCCTTTGCGACAGAAAGGCTTGCGAGAAATGCAACTATCCAACGTGCAGGCATACGCCGGAACTGGAACACGCCAGAAATTTTGCACCAGCAGGATTTACGAAGCGCACGGACGGCGTGTGGGTAGAGCAGGAGGGCGCAACGATGGAAGGGAAGATCGACCAGGACAAACTTGAAAAGAGGCTGGTTGAAGCAATGAGGGAGGCGATGGGACTTGAAACAGAAAAACGCAGTCCGCATGGTCTGGCGCTGGGATGATATCTTCCGTGTCTACCGCTGCCCATACTGCGGCAGACCGGAGAAACCGTGCTTCGAGCTCTGGAAAAAGGGCGGCTTGAAAAAGAGCCTGCCGAGCCGCTGTACATACTGCAAAGGAGAATTGGAAGGAGTAGAAGGAGAAGAAAATGATCATTGAGATTTTGGAGCTTGCTGCTGCGCTGGAGTGGATCGCACTGGGCGTGCTGGTGTTTTTCAAACTGCGGAGCCTGAAACGTCAGGCAGAAGTAGTGCTCGAGACACTGGACGCCGCAGCCTGGAAAAGCATCAAACAAGAAGAGGAGGTCTGGCGCAAGAACACCCCGAACGAGATTAGGGCAGCGTTCGGCTTTCCGCCGATAACGCCAACAGAATACACAGAAATGAAAATACGCGAGGAAACTGACCGCTGAACGCATGGCCGGAATCTCCGGCCACGCTTTGAGCGGGCAGATGGCCCGAAGCCTATGGGCACAGAAAGGAGCACAAAAATGCAAAAGTACATCGGAACAAAAATGGTAGAGGCGGAGAAAACAGAAAATGGATACCGAGTGCGGTATGAGGACGGGTATGAGAGCTTTAGCCCAGCAGATGTGTTTGAAAAGGCGTACATGCCGCTTTTGGCGAACGGATGCTTGAAAACAGAGAAACCGAGCATCAGCCAGAGGATGGTTGATGATTTCATCGCATTCCATGAGGTGAAAACGCTCGGAGGAAAAACGACCATCGTAAGGGCTGTTCTTAGAAATGGCTTTGAAATCGTTGAAAGTTCGAGCTGCGTGAGCGCCGAGAACTACGACGAGATGATGGGCGAAGCTATCTGCATGGGCAAAGTGAAAGACAAAGTGTGGATGTTGCTCGGGTTCTTGTTGCAGACGGCAGTAAATGGTACCCGCGGCGCCACGACATGTCCGGATGATCGTTGAACGCATGGCCGGAATTTCCGGCCACGCTTTGAGCGGGCAGAGATGGGAGGAGCTGAGACTATGGTGAAGAGACACAAGCGCCGGAAGTTTTCCGGGAGGGTCTGCGAGCAGATCGTGTACAAGGTGGCGGGCGGCACGGATCCGAAGACCAGCCGGCCGAAGAAGCCACGATTCCAGTCGCAGGAAGAACGCGACGAGCTGAACACCAGGGTCTCGGCCGGGAAGTTCGCCGGGATCGTCAACGCCAACTTCGGGCCGACCAGCTACTACTCCACACTCACGCTCGACCACGAACATGAGGTACATACCGCGCAGGAGATGCGCCGGATCCGGGACAAATTCTACCGCCGCATGGTCTACCACTATCCGGAAGCCAAGATCGTCATCGTCTACGGCCGGGGCAAATCGACCAACCGCTTCCACCTGCACCTGATCACGGACGGCATTCCTGCCGATGCGCTGGGACAGCTCTGGGGCCTCGGCAGCGTCATCGACTGCAAACCGCTGCGGAAGCACAACTACTATCTGGATGAGAACGGAAATAAGGTCGACCACGGGCAGGACTACACGGCGCTGGCCAACTACCTGCACGGCCACTGGCGCAAGGAGTTCGGCGGCCACCGGTACAAGGCCAGCCGCAGCTGCGTCCGGCCGGAGCCGGAGCCCGCGACCGAGGCGGTCCGGGACTACAGCCTGATGCGCCCGCCAGTCGCCCCGCGCGGCTACATCCTCGTCGAGTCCAGAGCCACGCAGTATGGATTCTTATATTTCAAATATGTATGGGATCCCAAAAACGAGACACATAAGCGGACCGGGAGCCGCCTTCTTTAAGCCTTGTAAATGTGTTGAGTTTTGCGACGAAGAAGGAAGGAGCTGAACAGATGTCGAAACCGAGATACTGGTGGTACGGGAATGTCTGCCGCACCATCGGCGAATACCCGAAACTGAGCCGACAGGTTCGGGATATGAGCCGGCAGAAGATCACGCCGGGCTATTCCTCACAGCCGGGCGGGCAATCCTCCGGCCGCGCCGTCGAGGACATTGCGGTGCGCGTCCTGTCCTCACGGGAGTACGAGGACTACACGGCGATCCAGTCCGCCATCAACACCGTGCAGACCTGGCGGGACGGCGGCGATGTGCTGGAGATCGTGCGCCTGCATACATGGATCTGGCCGCGCGAGAGTCTGGAGTCCGCTGCCAGACAGGTACACGTGAGCACATCCACGGCCAAGCGGATGTACAGCCGCTTTGTCTACGAGGCAGCGCGGGCAATGGGCTACCGCAAAAGTTGAGCTAACAGAGCCTAAAATCTGTGCTACAGTGATAGCGTGAAGAATTGGAGGGAACAGGATGCAGCCATGGGCCGCACGCTTTTACGCGTCCGGGCGCTGGAAGAAATGCCGCGCCGGGTATATCAAGTTCCGCCGGACCATCGACGGCGGGCTGTGCGAAGAGTGCCGGGACAAGCCGGGCTACATCGTCCATCACAAGCGGGCGCTCACGCCGGACAACATCACCGACCCGGACGTCAGCCTGTCCTACTCCAACCTCGAGTACGTCTGTAAGGACTGCCACGATCAGTTCGACGGTCACGGCGTCGCAAGATCTCTGACGCAAAAAATTTTCTTCGACGCCGCCGGAGACCCGATCCCCCCCGTCGCGCGAGGCCGGGGCGCCGGCTAGATCACCGCACGCCCTACCTCGGAAGAATACGCAGGCCGTTCGCGAGCCCCCCCTACAAAAGCACGGCGATAAGTAATCTACGCGCACGCGCGGACAGACGGCAAAAATCACGCGAAAAGGAGGCGGTTTTTGTGGCGAACAGGCAGGAAAAGACAAAGGAACAGCGTATCCGCGCCGAAAAGACCAGACTCCGGAGGATCTACAAGCTTCTGCCGAAGGAAGCGGCAGGGACTGTCGCAGGCCTCATCGATCAGGCGGCATTTATGCGCATCGAGTGCGAGGACATGGCAGACGACCTGCGGGAAAACGGCTGGACGGAGAAATTCCAGCAGTCGGAGCGGCTCGAGCCCTATGACCGCGCCCGGCCGATCGGGCAGGCGTACAACTCCACGAACGCGAACTACCAGAAGATCATCAAGCAGCTCACGGCGCTCCTGCCGAAGCCGGACACCGCGCCAAAGCAGGAGGACGACGGCTTTGCAAGCTTTGTCCGGGAGCGTGACGAGCTGTGACGCGCTATCCAGAAACGTACAATCCGATCCTCGAATACTGGGCCGCGATCCAGTCCGGACGTGAAACGGTGAGCCTCAAGGTGCAGAAGACCTACAGACATGTGGTCGCGCAGCTTGAAAACACGGATTCCGAGTTTTATTATTCCACGCGCCGGGCAAACCACGTCCTCGAATTTTTTGAAAACTACTGCCACCACTCCAAGGGCAAGGCGGGCGGCCAGCTCGTCCGGCTGGAGCTATGGGAAAAAGCGCTGCTGGCGACTGTCTTCGGGTTTATCGACATCGAGGGAAACCGGCAATACCGCGAAGCGATCCTCATTGTCGGCAAGAAAAACGGCAAGTCGCTGCTGGCCTCCGGCGTCGGCTTGTATTTACAGCTGGCGGATGGCGAAGCGGGGCCGGAGGTCTATGCCGTGGCCACCAAGCGAGACCAGGCGAAGATCATCTGGCAGGAAGCAAAGCGCATGGTGCAGAAATCACCGGCGCTGCGAAAACGGACGCGATGTCTGGTCGGCGAGGTGGACAGCGATTATAACGACGGCGTATTCAAGCCGCTGTCCTCGGACAGCGACACGCTCGACGGCCTGAATATTCACGGGGCCATGATGGACGAGCTCCATCAGTGGAAAAACGGCAGACCGCTGTACGACATCGTTGCCGACGGCGATCAGGCCCGCGCGCAGCCGCTGCGATTCATCACCTCCACAGCCGGCACCATTCGAGAAGACATCTACGACGAAAAATACGAAGAAGCAGAGCGCATCATCAACGGCTACGAAGATCCGGACGGGTACCACGACCCGCGCCGGATCGCGTTTATTTACGAGCTCGACAAGCGCAGCGAGTGGAATGACCCGTCCTGCTGGAAGAAAGCCAACCCCGGCCTCGGGACGATCAAGAGCTACACGGCCCTCAAAGAGCGGGTCGAGCGGGCGGAGAAAAACCCGGCCCTCGTCCGCAACCTCGTCTGCAAGGATTTCAACATCCGCGAGACCTCCAGCGAAGCCTGGCTCAACTTCGAGCAGCTCGACAACCGCGACACCTTCCAGCTCGACAAGGAAAACCGCCGCCTGATCTGGCAGCACCAAATGGCGGACGGCAAGACGCAGGAGCGCGTGCTTTCCTACCCGCGATACGGCATCGGCGGCGCGGACCTCTCCAAAACCACTGACCTGACGGCGGCAAAGGTGCTGTTCCAAGTGCCGGAGCTGCCGGAGATCCTGTTTGTGCTGCAGATGTACTGGCTGCCGCAGGACCTTTTGGAAAAGCGCGTCACGGAGGACAAGATCCCATACGACAAGTGGCATGAGCGCGGGCTGCTCCGGCTGTCCGAGGGGAATAAGATCCGCTATGAGGACGTCAAAGCATGGTTCATCGAGGTACAGGAAGACCTCGATATTTTTATCCCATTTATCGGGTATGATGCGTGGTCTGCGTCTTATTGGGTGGACAGCATGGCGGACTATTTCGGGAAAGAGGCCATGATCGCCGTGCATCAGGGTGTCAAGACCCTGTCCGAGCCAATGAAGCGCTGTGGGAACGACTTGGAATCCAAGCGCATTATTTACAACAACCACCCGATCGACAAGTGGAACCTCGCAAACACCGCCTACGACGAGGACAAAAACGGCAATATCCAGCCGCACAAGACGAGCAAGTCCACGCGCCGCATTGACGGAACGGCGGCTCTGCTCGACGCCTACACGATCTACGATCAGAAGCAGGCGGAATACACCAGTATGCTCTAGGAGTGAGACAATGGGATTTTTTAAAAACCTCCTGACGAATATCACGACGACCAAGCGCGTCTCGACCGTTCAGATGGTGCAGGAGCGCGGAAATGGCTTTTACAGCTACAACGGCAAAATGTATCAGTCCGATATCGTCCGCGCCTGCATCCGACCCAAGATCAAGGCAATCGGCAAGCTGACGGCCAAGCACATCCGGGAGACCATCACCGCCCAGACGCGGAAGATCGCCGTAAATCCGGAGCCGTATATCCGGTTCCTGCTCGAGGAACCGAACCAGTACATGACCGGCCAGATGCTGCAGGAAAAGCTGGCCGCACAGCTGGTCCTAAACAACAACGCCTTCGCCGTGATCCTGCGGGATGAAAACGGCCTGCCAAACGCCATTTTCCCGGTCGCGGCCATGCAGGCAGATGCAGTCTATGACGCTGGCGGGAATCTGTACCTGAAATTTTACATGCAGAACGGCACTGTGCTGACGTTTGCCTATGACGACATCATCCACCTGCGCGGGGATTTTTACGAGAACGACATATTCGGAGATCCCATCGCGCCGGCCATCGTGCCGCTCATGGAGATCGTCGCCACGACGGATCAGGGCATCGTCAAGGCCATCCGAAACAGCGCCGTCATCCGCTGGCTTTTGATGTTCGCATCCTCCATGCGCTCGGAGGATATCAAGAAGCGCGCGCAGGACTTTGCCGACAGTTTCCTCAATGTTTCCAACGGAACGGGCGTCGCGGCCGTCGACGCAAAGGCCGAGGCCAAGCAGATCGACCCCAAGGACTACGTCCCGAACGCCGCACAGATGGATAAGACCACGCAGCGCATCTATGCCCTGTTTAATACCAACCCGCACATCGTCACATCCATTGCGACGGAGGATGAGCAGAACGCCTATTTTGACGCCGAGATCGAGCCGGTGCTGAAGCAGCTCAGCGGCGAGTACACCCGCAAGCTATTTTCTCGGCGCGAGCGCGGCTGCGGCAACCGCATCGTCTTTGAGGCGTCCGCGTGGGACTTCGCCTCGACCTCGACCAAGCTCAACCTCCTGCAGATGGTCGACCGAGGCGCGCTGACGCCGAACGAATGGCGCCGCGCCTTTAACCTCGCGCCGGTCGAAGGCGGCGACAAGCCAATCCGGCGGCTCGATACGCAGCCGGTCAATCAGAATACCAACCAGAAGGGAGATGAAACCGCATGAAGATCAGCATTCGCGGGCCCATCGTATCCAGCAATCAGCACCGCTTTTATCAGTGGTACGGCATGGAGGCGACGAGCCCTAAATCCGTAGCCGACGCACTTGCCAAGGGAAACGGCGAGCGGGCGGAAGTCGAGATCAATTCCGGCGGCGGCGAGATCTTCGCCGCAAGCGAGATCTATACCGCCCTGCGCAGCTACGCCGGCGGTGTCCACATCCGCATCGTCGGCCTCGCGGCCTCGGCCGCGTCCATCATCGCCATGGCGGGCGAGTCGGAGATGACGCCGACCGGCATGATGATGATCCACAACGTCCAGTCCAGCGCCGACGGCGACTACCGCCAGATGGAGCACACCGCGGGTGTCCTGCGCGACGCCAACCACGCCATTATCTCGGCCTACGTCGCCAAGACTGGCAGGCCGGAAGCGGAGATCGCCGCCATGATGGACGCCGAGACCTGGATCACGGCAGATCGGGCCGTCGAGCTCGGCCTCGTCGACCGCGTGATGCAGCCGGATACCGGCCAGAAGCCGCTGGCAGCGGATTTTTATTCCGGCATGCTCAGCGAAGACGCGCTCCGGCGCGCGGAAAACTTTTTAAAAGGTCAGGCCGCAGAGCCTGATTTTTTTATGCCCGAACGGGCGCAGGCAGAAGCAAAACTGAAATTTTTAAAACTCAAAGGAGAATTGAAATGACAAAGGAAATTTACAACATCCAGCGCCAGAAGCTCATGGACGACGCCCAGAAGCTGCTGGACGAAAGCAAGACCGCAGAGGCACAGGCCAAGATGAAAGAAGTCGAGGCCCTCGACGCCAAGTTTGAGGAGGAAGCCAAGATTCAGGCAAACCTCAACGCGCTTGCGGGCCAGAAGGTTGCGGCACCGGCTGCGGCGGCACAGTCCGTCGACCTGTCCGGCACGGCAAAGACGCCGGACGTGCTCGACCGGTACGACACAGACGAGTACAAGCGGGCCTTTATGAACTACGTCCTGACCGGCAAGAAGATCCCGGCAGAGCTGACCAACGCGGACGCAAACACCAAGACCTCCGACGTCGGCGCGGACATCCCGACCACGACGCTGCAGAAGATCTACGAGAAGATCGAAGCGACCGGCATGATCCTGCCGCGCGTGACGCACACGTCCTACAAGGGCGGCGTGACCGTCCCGACCAGCTCCGCCAAGCCGACCGCCTCGTGGGTCGCGGAAGGCGAAGGCTCCGACAAGCAGAAAAAGGCACTCGGCTCCATCACGTTCGCCTACCACAAGCTGCGCTGCGCAATCTCCATGTCTCTCGAGGTATCCATCGTGACATACCCGATGTTTGAATCGCAGTTTGTCGCGAACGTCGCCGAGGCTATGGTAAAGGCCGAGGAGCAGTCCATTATCAGCGGCTCCGGCTCCGGCCAGCCGAAGGGCATCACCAAGGAGACCGCGCCGACCGGCCAGAACATCGACATCGCCGCCGCAACGACCGCACTGGCATACGCCGACCTGACCAAGGCAGAGGCCGCGCTGCCGCAGGCTTACGACGCGGACGCCGTCTGGTGCATGTCGAAGAAGACTTTCTTCGAGCAGATCGTCGGCATGGTGGACGACAAGAAGCAGCCCGTCGCCCGCGTTAATTACGGGCTCAGCGGAAAGCCCGTCTATTCGCTCTTTGGCCGCGAGGTCGTCCTCGTCGGCGACTATCTGCCGTCCTTCACGGCGAGCGTGACTGCGGACACGATCTTTGCGTTCATTTTCAATTTCAAGGACTACCTCTGGAACGAAAATCTGGGCATGACCTTCCGCAAGTACACCGACAACGCGACCGACGACGAGGTCACCGTCGCGCTGGCGCTCGTCGACGGTAAGGTCGTCGACAAGAACAGCCTCGTCACGCTGACCAAGAAGAAGGCCTGACGGCGCGAAGCCAACAGGGAGGGATGACCAATGGCTTTGATCAACGTTGCAAAAACCGCCCTGCGGCTGACCACAACTGCGCTTGACGATGAGCTCGCCGACGAGGTCGACGCCTGCCTTCTGCGCCTGCACCTTGCGGGCGCAGAGGGGGCGGACGAAGACCCGCTGGTCAAAGACGCCGTCCGAGCCTTCGTCCGCTGGCAGCATGATTTCTGCGGCCGGGGCGAAGAATGGAAGACGTGCTTTGAGGAGCTGCGCGACGCGATGGGCCTGTCCGACGACTATTCGCCGGGCGCCGAGGGAGGGGGCGCGTGCTGTGATCTTTGACACCCAGATCACGCTGCGCCTGTTCTCCTACCCCATCGTAAACGGCCAGACGACGGAAAAGCTCGAGCGAGAAACCACCGTCTGGGCTGCCCGCAAGTCCGTAAACCGCGCCGAGTATTATCAGGCCGCGCAAGCCGGCAAGCGCACGGACGCAATTTTCCGCATGCACAGCGCGGAATACGGCGGCGAGCAGCAGCTCACCTGCGGCTCGGACGTCTTTGACGTCGTCCGCAGTTACGGCGCGGAGACGGAAGAGGTAGAGCTGACCTGCAAACGGAGGGACGGCGCATGATGATCTATGAAGCGCTGGCAGACCTGGGCGTCCCGGTCTGCCATCCGCCGTACAAGGGCGGAGAAGAAACCTACATCACCTATCAGCTGCTCGGCCAGTCCGGGCAGTTCTACGCCGAGGGCGGAGAGGCCGAGACCGGCGTGCAGTACGCCGTTTCCATCTTTGCCGAGGGCTTTGCTGCCGGGCTTTTAAAGCGCGTAAAAGCCGCGCTGGAGGCCGCAGGCTACATTGCTACCGTCGACATGGAGACCTACGACAAGGAGACGGGCCGCACGCAGATCGCGCTCATCGCCGAGACGGAGGGCGCAGCCTATGGCTAACATCTCCATCACAGGTGTCGACGAGCTCATGGCCACACTCCAGAAAGCGAATGTTTTTGATGAGGCCATGCAGCAGGAGCTCCTGTACGCCGCCGGGGATATCATCGTCGAGGAGCTGCAAAATGCCGTCCGGGCGAGCGGGTTCCGCACGGAAGCCTACGCCTCCAGCGTGAAATACCGCAAAACCATCAAGCAGGACAAAAACGGAGACCCGTACATCTCCATCACCGCAGTCGGCAAAAACGAGCACGGAACGCGCAGGGCGACCGTGCTTTTTGTTTTGAATTACGGCCGCGCGAAGGAGTACGGGCAGATCACAGGAACTTATTTTTGGACAAAGGGCGTCAGGAACGCGCAAAAGCGCGTAAACGCGGAGCTCGAAAAGATCCTTACACAAAAGCTGAAAGAAAGGGGCCTATTGTAAATGCCTAGTTTTGACTTACGCGGCATCCGGGCGGGAAAGTATAAAAACACGTCCGGCACCGTGACCTACACAGAGCCGACTGACGTCGGCGACGCCATGAGCGCGCAGCTGGAACTCAAGTTCGCCGAGGGCCGCCTGTACGCGGAATCCAAGCTTGCCGAGTATATCAAGCTTGCAACCGGCGGCACGATCTCACTGGCTGTCAAGTACATCAAAAGGGCCGCACAGGCCATGCTCTACGGCTGCACATCCGATACGAGCAAGGAAAATCTGAAATTCTCGGCAAAAGACATCGCGAACTATGTCGGCGTCGGTTTCTACGCGCCGGATAAAATCGACGGCGTAACCAAGTACACCTGCATCTGGGTGCCGAAAGCGCTGTTCGGCCCGCCATCGATGAGCTATCAGACCAAGGGCGAGAACATCCAGTTCAACACGCCGACCACGACCGGCGAATTCCTCGCAGACGATTCCGCCGACGAGCTGCTGCTCGAGACCGAGACCGTCGACACCGCGGCGGAGGCCGTTGCCTGGATCAAGGGAAAGTTGGGTGAGACCTGATGGAGACGACCAAGCTCAACACCGTCGACTATGAACTTGAGGGCCGGGTCTACCGGCTCTCCTGCAACATGAACGTCATTGCCTACGTGCAGGACGAGTATGACGGGAATCTTCTTCAGGCGCTCGACCGGGTCCGCGGGATCAAGAGCACACTGGCATTTCTGGCCGGTATGCTGACCGACGCGGCAGACTCGCAGGGGATTAAGGATGAAAACGGCCTGCCGCTGGTATTTACGCGGAAGCAGCTGGGCCGAAAGCTCACGCTCACGCAGACTGTAGAGGCCGGAAAGCTGATCTATCCGCTGGTCAGGGCCGAAGTATTGAAGAACGCGGGGGCCGAAACGAAACCGCAGGAAGACGAAACGAAACCGCAGGAAGACGAAAAAAACTGACACAGCCGGGGGAACCGAAGCCGAACGGCTTTGATTTCCCCGGCTATCTTGCCATTTGGCTGTTCCGGCTGCACCTGCCGGAGCGGGACTTCTGGAAGACCATGAGCCCGCGCCGCCTGACGCTCCTGCTTGACGCACTGGAGCCGCCCAAAAAGCCGGAAGAGCCGCAGAGCCTGTCCGCCTACATCAACGGAGGCACATAATATGCCAAACATCAACACAAGATTTACGCTTTCGGGCGAAAAAGAATACAAGCAGGCCATTTCCGAGATCGGCAGCGGCATGAAGGTGCTGGACTCGGAGATGCGAAAGGTGCAGTCGGCCTACGCGCAGAACGCCGACAGCGTCGAGGCGCTGAGCGCCAAAAACGACGTGCTCGAGCGCAAAATCTCCACACAGACCGAAAAGATCGAGTATCTCAAGGCTGCGCTCCAGCAGTCGGCCGAGAAATACGGCGAGGCAGACAAGCGCACCATGCAGTGGCAGGCAAGCCTCAACAACGCCAAAGCTGAGTTGAACAATCTCAACAACCAGTTTGACGAGAACAAGCAGAAGATCGCCGACTCCGGCAAGGAGATGGGCAACCTCGGCGACGTGGTGAACGGCCTGACCTCCAAGCTCGGAATTCAGCTGCCGGACGGCATGAAGTCCTCCATGAACGCCATGGGCAGCCTCGATGCACAGTCGCTGGCGCTGGCTGGCGGCTTTGCTGCCGTCGCGGCGGCGATCGTCAAGGCGGAAAAAGCGCTGATCTCCATGACGAAGGAAGCCGCCTCGAATGCGGACGATCTGCTGACGCTCGCCTCCGTGACCGGCACGACGACCGATTCCGTGCAGGAGCTTAACTACATGGCCGACCTCACGGACGTCTCCTTTGACCGTATCAAGGACAGCCTCAAGGAAACCACCAACAAGATGCAGGAGGCCGCGACCGGTACGGGTGACGCCTACGAGGCGTACAAGCGGCTGAAAGTTGAGATTACAAACACCGACGGCAGCCTCCGCAGCGCGCAGGATGTATTTTACGATACCATCGACGCGCTCGGCGAGATGAAAAACAAGACCGAGCGGGACGCACTGGCTATGGATCTCATGTCCGAGTCCGCACAGGAGCTGAACCCGCTGATCGAGCTCGGAAGCGAGAAGATGCAGGAGTACGCGCAGGAAGCGCACGACATGGGCTATGTCCTCGACAGGGACGCGCTCAAATCCCTGCAGGCCGTCGACGACGCCTATGCCCGCCTGCAGAACACGCAGGAGGGCGTGAAAAACCAGCTGTCAGCCGAATTCGCCCCGTACCTCGAAGAATTCTACGGCGATGTGACCACCATGGTAAAGGACGGCGGCAAGGCGCTCAAGGACTCCGGCATCGTCGACGCCTTCGGCATGCTGCTTGAGACCGTCGGCGATATCCTCAATCCCATGTCCGACCTTTCCAACAACCGCGTCCCGGCGCTGACCAAGGCATTGCAGCCACTCGCAAAGGTAATGGCGCTCATGGCCGACGCGGCGGAGCTTTTAAAAGGCGTTATCAACTTCAGCACCGGCCACATCAGCGAGGGCTGGGGACAGATGACGCACGCGCTCGGTTTCGGCTACTCCAGCGGAAACGGAAACAACTACCAAAATCTGCTCGACAGCTACACAGCGCAGCAGTGGGGGCAGAGCGCGGCAGATCTCGCCAAGGCCTACGAGGACGCAATCGCCCGCGGCGATCCGTCCACCATCGGCATCACGGAGGACGAATGGATACGCCGCTATCTGGGCGGCAACGCCGCCGGCACGGACAACTGGAGAGGCGGCTGGACGCGGGTGAACGAAAATGGCCTTGAGCGGATCTTCCTGCCGTCCGGCTCCCGCATCCAGACAGCCAGCGAAACGCGCTACACCTCCGGCGATACCTACAACACCACCGTCTACGTTGATCATGTGGACGACCTCGACACCATCCTCCGCATCGCCAAAAACGCACGCATCACAGCCAGAATGGGGGCGAAGTAAATGGCAACCTTTACAGTACCGGCGAGTGGATCAACAGCAGTCGCGAAAAACTATCCGAACACGAACTTCTCGGATCTTACGCAATACAAGTTGTTTGTGGAGCCGTTTACAAACAATTCCGGAACGTTCGGAGGGTGGGACAACATACTACTGAAATTCGGAGAACCGGCAGCAGCGTACAAGTACAAACGCATTACAAAGGTTAAGCTTGTGCTATATGCAATGCCAACGAAAGGCATATTGGGGAGCTGGGGGGCAGCGTATATATCAGCCTATGCGCTCGGGCTGAAAGAACCGCTTGATGTAAGTACGGCGACATATGCGACGCAGCCGCAGCAGTTGAAAGATGGATCAACAAGCGGGTCGGCAAGTTGGAACGAACTCAATAAAGTTGTACAGGCGCAGGTGACATTCACAATGTCGCAATACAATGCAGCGGAGAAAAATGGACTTGAACACGGTCTGCGCAACGGCTTTTTGTTCGCATTTATAACGGGCGGAGAAGGACACGCATCAGAGGCGATTTTTTATGGTGCAAAATCATCATACAAGCCATTCCTTGAGTGCGAATACTCTAATGATAATGTAGGAATAAAGGCGGAGAATTTTGCACCGTCGGCAGGGGCTTTTGTAAACAGAACGCAAAAAAATACATTTACATGGGATACCACTGACGACACAGATCTCACACAGACGTGCTTCGCGGAGATAAAACAAACCTCCGCTGTTTTTGAGTGGCGCGTAAAAAACGCAAGCACATCAAAAACGATAAGCGTATCTGGCTCGACGACCTCTTGCACGGTACCGGCAAACACATTCCCGTCCGGGACGCTCGAATGGCGCGTAAAGGTGACGGCAAACAGCGGCACGACAACGACGTCCGCATGGCAGGAGATCACGACAACAGACGTTACCCCGACGGCCAAGCCCGTCTCCCCTTCCGGCATCGTCATCGACGCGACAATCGCCAACCGCTTCTCGTGGAAGCACATCATTTCCACCGGCACGCCGCAGAGCAAGGCGAATCTGCAGTGGTCCGCCGACGGCACAGCATGGAACACCCTCGCGACCGTCACGGGAGAAAACCAGTATTACGACGTTCCGGCGAACAAATTCACAAGCGGAACAAAATACTGGCGCGTGCGCACCTACAACACAGACGGAACGCCGTCGGAATGGAGCGACAAGGCAGAGTTTATCGCCATCAACGCACCGTCCGCACCGTCCATCGTGATCCAGTCCACCGGCCCGCGCCCGCGCATCACCTGGCAGACCTCCGAGCAGGAAGCCTATCAGCTGACGCTCTCGAGCGGCTACGCCTCCGGCACGGTCTACGGCACAGAAAAGGCATGGCGCTCCCCTGTTTACCTCGCAGACGGCAGCTATACCGTTCGCGTGCGCGTGCAGAACAAGTACGGCATGTGGTCCGAGTGGAGCGCAGCCGCGCTCCCCGTTTCGCACACCGAGGGCGAGGTGATCACACTGTCGGCCGGCGCAAGCCATGAGGCCGCATTGACGTGGCAGACCGCAGGCAGCTATGATTTTTATCTGATCGAGCGGGACGGCGTCGCCATTGGCCGCACTGCACAAAAGCAGTACATCGACCACACAAGCATTGGCAGCGTGACCTACCGCGTCCGCGGCTGCTACGACGAAAGCGATAACTACGGCGTGTCCAATTCGGATACCGTCGAGATCCTGCCCGAGACCAACATGATCTGCGATCTGGAAACCGGTGTCTGGCTGGAAATGCGCCTGTCAGAAACGCAGCTGCGCACGAACCGCGCAATCTTCAGCGCGGGCGTCTCGACCGTCCATCTGACCGGACTTGGCTACCCCGTCGAAGAGCGCAGCGAACAGCGCGACCGTGCAATTTCCGTCGCCTGCGCATGGCCGCACAGCCAGCGGGACGCTGCCCTCGCGCTGGAAGCCCTTGTAGGCCGCCTCGTCTGCCTGAAAGATCATTACGGCAATATGGCGATCGGCACGCTTCCGTCGCTGGAGAGCAACATCGACGAGTTTATGCGCCGCTACGCCTTTACCGTCTCGCACACCAACTGGGAGGAGGCGATCACCCTTGACCCGTGACGTTAGCTACCGCATCGACGTGCTCCGGAACGGCGCACCAATCACCCACCTCCAATGGGACACCGGCAGCGCCCCGCAGATCATGTGCGACCGGACAGCCACCCTGCACGGCTCCTTCAAAGGCAGCTTCCTGCCAAACGATCTCGCGGAACTGGAGTCCGACGAGCTGCGCCCGTGGATCAGCATCAACGGCGTCGAAACATCGCTTGGCATCTATCAGGCCGCGACCGTCAGCAACAAGGGAAGCAGCTCCGGCACGCGCGTCGAGATCGAGGCTTACGACCGCTGCTGGCGGGTGTACACGCAAAAAACAGAGACGCTCCTGCATCTTGCGGCCGGAGCGTCCTACCTCACGGAGATCCGAAAGCTCCTGACCGCCTGCGGTATCACGCTTGTGATCGCGGCGCCGAACGACGCAGTCCTCGCCACAGACCGCGAGGACTGGCCGATCGGCACGAGCTACCTGACGATCGTCAATGCGCTGCTCTCCGAGATCAACTACGAGAACCTCTGGTTCGACGCCGACGGTGTCTGCCGCCTCGAGCCGTACCAGGAGCCATCCGCCGCCATCATCGACTGGCGCTACGGAACGATGGACCTGTTCCTCCCGGAAAAGCACCCCGGGCAGGACTGGTCCGACGAGACGGACATCTTTGACGCACCGAACGTTTTTGTCGTGACCTGCAACAACCCGGATATGGACGCAGCAATGGTGGCGACCGCCGTCAACGACAACCCGGCGTCCAAAAAATCCACCTTCAAGCGCGGCATGCGCATCACCTCCGTCGAGCGGGTGGACAACATCGCCTCGCAGGAGGAGCTGCAGGCCTACGCCAACAAGCGCCGCAACGAATCGCTGCTGGCCACGCGCACGATCACATTTTATACGCTGGCCGAGCCGGGCCACGGCGTCGGCGACATCCTCGCCCTGACGCACGACGAGATCGGCGGCATCTATCTCGAGACCGGCTGGTCTGTAACCATGCAGCCCGGCAGCCTCATGACACACTCAGCAAAAAGGACGGTGATCGCCTGATGGAGGGCATCAACAGCTTATTTGTATCATCGATCAGCATGCCGGACGAAAATCTGCCGGAAAACTTTCTGGCGACCGTCGGCGCGGTCTATGACGATGGTCTGTCCCTCATCCTCGAGGGGCAGACTGAAGCCACAACAAAGCACTATAAATGCAACACGTCCGCCACCTTTGCCGCGGGAGACCGCGTCAAGGTCGCGCGGATCTCCGGCAGCTATATCGTCGAGTACGTTGTCGGGCCGCCGGGAAGCGGCGGAGGTGGCGGAACCAGCGGATATCAAGACAGGATCATAAAAAACGGATATGGCGTAAGAATGAGCGGAAGCAGGTTTCTCGTCGGCATACATGGAGATGAATACATCGGCGCGGTAAACAACTGGTTTGACGGCGGGTGCTTCGGAAAAGTGTATGTGGTGAACAACGCAAACACATACGCGACGCTGGCGTGCAATAGCAACGGGAAGCTACTGGTCAATGGAACCGTGATCGGATAGACCACAACAGGAAAGAAAAAGCCGCCCTTTCGGGCGGCAAAGAAGGAGCTGATAACGCATGATCACCATCCACTGCTCCCGCGCGTGCGCGCATCTGGCGTCGCCGCCGGAGCTTTTGACGGCGGGCATGGCCAAGGCCGTGACGGTGCAGTTCGTCTTCTCGCCAGAGTGGGACGGGCTGACGAAGACCGCCGTCTTTACCAACGGCAAGACCACCGTCGACGTTCTGGCGGCGAGCTGGGACGGGGATACTGTTCCTGTCCCGCACGAAGTTCTAGCCGTCCCGGGCCGCCACGCCCGCGTGGGCGTCTATGGCGCGAACAAAAGCGGCGTCATCCTGCCGACAGTCTGGGTGAGCCTCGGCAAGGTCCAGCCCGGCGCGGATCCGTCCGGCGACGCCTCGGCCGACCCGTCCCTGCCCGTCTGGGCGCAGCTGCAGAAGCAGATCGGCGATCTGGACAACCTCAAGACATACAACAAGGGCAACCTCGTCGACGCTATCAACGAGGCCCGCAGCTCCGGCGGCGGCACCGGCGGCGGATACAACATCGGCGACGGCCTCAAGCTCGACGCAGCCACCAATACCCTGTCCGTCGACACGGCCGCGGCCGTCGAGAAGGACAACACCAAGCCCGTCACCTCAGCCGCCGTCTATACCGAGGTCGGCAACATCAACGCCCTGCTGGCGACAATCTAAAGGAGTGATTTTATGAGCACACAGACAGAAGTAACCAGACTGCAGACCGCGCGGAACAAGATCCGCACCTGGCTCGTCGGCCTCGGTCTCGCCGCGAGCACCGACAAGCTAGACGCGCTGGCCGACAAGGCGGCAGCCATCAAAAATCAGGGCGCGGTTGACGCGCAGGTCAAGGAGGGCGAGTCCTATACCATCCCCGCGGGCTATCACAACGGCTCCGGCACGGTCAAGGGCGTCTCCGGCGGCGGCAACTACAACCTCCAGACCAAATCCGTCACCCCGACCAAGGAGCAGCAGTCCGTCGTCCCGGATCAGGGCTACTACGGCCTGTCAGCCGTCACCGTCGGCGCGATCCCGGAAAACTATCAGGACGTGTCCGCGACGACCGCCGCGCCCGCAGACGTGCTGGCGAATAAAGTCTTCATCGACGCCGACGGCGTGACGCAGGCAGGCACCATGCCGGACAACGGTGCAGTGGAAAAAGTGCTGGACGCCACGACCGGCAATCAGGAATACACAGTCCCGGCGGGCAAGCACTCCGGCGCGGGCAAGGTATCCGTCGTTCTGGAAACAAAGTCCGCCACGCCCGGCGAAGCCGCGCAGGATATCACACCTACCAAGGGAAAGGTGCTGGGCAAGGTCACCGTCAGCGCAATCCCGGCCAAGTACAAGGACGTTTCCGGTGTGACCGCCGGAGCTGCTGACGTGCTGGACGGCAAGTTTATCGTGCTGGCCGACGGCAGCAAGGTCGAAGGCACTATGGCCAACAACGGCGCGATCTCGAAAACCATCGATGGCCTCACACAGACCAGCGCCACGATTCCGGCGGGCTACACCTCCGGCGGCACGGTATCGCTGACCGACGCGATCGAAACGGCACTCGCTGCGATCTAAGGAGGCAGGCATGAGTATCCAGAGCGAGATCGACCGCATTATCACGGCAGTCAGATCGGCGTATGACGCGGTGGAATCCAAAGGCGGCACTGCCCATGCGGCACAGACCATCGGCGGACTTGCAACAGCAGTCGGCACGATTCCGACCGGAATCGCGCCGCAGCTGATCGTAACGGTATCTGCCGGGGCGACGGTCACAGCGACAAACGGCTCCAAAACGATCAGCGGAACCGCTGACAGCACCGGCGTTTGTACGCTTACCGTACCGGAAGCCGGCACATGGAGCGTCAATGCTACGCTGGGAGTACAAACATCTGATACAAAAACGGTATCCGTCACGGACAGTTACGCGGTGTCACTAACATTCTTCTCTGCGGCTATTACTGTTACAGTAGATTCTGGTGCGTCTGTTTCATTACAAAAGGATGGCGCAACAATTCAGACACAGACCAGCACTGGGACAGTTGTATTCACTGTCACGGAAACCGGCACATATACAATCGTCGCCACAAAGAACGGGCAGACGACGAGCGGCTCCGTCAATGTCGTTTCCGGCACGACCTCCTATGCGCTGACACTCTCTTTCGTGAGCTCTACGCTCAACAATAACGAGTGGAGCGTTATCAAGTCCGTTTCCGACGCTGGACAGGGCGCAAACTATTGGAGCATTGGCGACCGAAAGGCGGTAACGCTAAACGGCAGAGTCGGCGCGTTGACATTATCCAACGTCACGACGTATGTGTTCATCATCGGATTCAATCACAATTCCAGCGTCGAAGGAACAAGCCGCATTCATTTCCAGTTAGGCAAAACGGCGCTGTCCGGCGGCACAGACGTTGCGCTATGCGACAACTATTACAACAATAACGGCGGCGGATTCCGCATGAATACCAGCGAATCAAACTCCGGCGGTTGGGCATCGTCAAATATGCGAACGGCAATTTGCGGCACAAGCCTGTCAAGCTATTCCGGCACAATCATTGCGGTCATCCCGGCAGCGCTCCGCGCGGTGCTGAAATCCGTGACGAAGTACACGGACAACAAAGGCAACAGCAGCGCCGCAAGCGCGGTGACAGCGACAACAGACTATTTCTTTTTGCTGTCTGAATACGAAGTATTCGGGACGATCAGCCGAGGGAATACAAACGAATCCAGCAAACAGGCGCAGTATTCGTATTACAGCGCCGGAAACAGCAAGGTCAAGTACAATCACAGCGCGACAAGTACAGCCGTTATTTGGTGGCTCCGTTCCCCGAGGGTCGGCGATTCAACGGCTTTCGTGAGTGTGCGTACTGACGGCACGGTAGGCGGCGGCAGCGCGATCTACTCGCGTGGCTTTGCCTCCGGCTTTTGTGTATGAGTATCACAAGCATGGAATATATCGTATATAAGCGCTTTCGCGGAGCGGGAATAGATGGGGAATTCAATCTCCGGTACGGAACGGCTGTAACGGAAGACGGAGGATTTCTGATCGCGCCGGACGGCAGACGGATATGCGCTGCGACATCTGAAAACGGGTGGGAGCATTTCAGGCCGAACACGCAGGAAGGTGACGAGCGGCAGAAAATGCTGAACGATCTGTACCGCTGGTACACGAAAAACGGCTGCGGTGAAGATTTTGCGGATGAAAAATGGCCGGAGCAGGAAAACGGCTACTGGAAAAACCGGCTGCGTACCGCAAGCACAAGCCGGCTGAAACAAATATACGCGGAAAAGATCGGAGGGAAAGCATGTATATCGTCGCAAGAGAAGGGATGTTTGACGGATACGCAGACAGTGTGATCCCAATCAAACTGCACCAGAACGGGTGCTATGTGCCATGCGAGGAAAGCGAAGCAGATGGATTCTGCGCAAAAAAAGCCATCCTGCAGACGGACGAGGATGGGAACAAATACAGGGCGCTGGATGATACAGTGTACCGGCTGGAAGGGCATATGCTAAAAGGCAATGAGCCGGTCGGCACCTACGAGCAGCATGGCGCAGCCGTCCCGCTGACCGAGGCGGAAGCCGCGCTTGCAGAACTGGAGGCAGCCTATGACGCAGGATAAATTAGAAAAGCTCAAAACCGCCATCAAGGACGGCAAGCTCGTGCAAGCCGCAGGCGGCATCAACAGCAGCATGACGCAATCGGACAAGCTGGGCTACGACTGGCGCAACATCTACGTCAACGACGTCCTCGTCCGGCAGGAGTACATCAAGCAGGCCGTAAAACAAGGCACCGCCGACAATCCCATCCCTTGGCAGCCCGCCATGCCCCTCATCCAGAACGCCTACTACACCCACAACGGCGAGACCAAAGTCTGGATGGGCGCGGCCGGCGCGACGGCAAAGTGGACGGATGCGGCCTTCGTGCCGATCTGATAGCGCGGAAGGGAGACACCATGGACACCAAGACCATCATCGTTACGCTCGTCTGCGCCGTGCTCGGCTCGTCCGCGCTGACGGCGGTCGTCAACGCCGTCGTCAGCGCGATACAAAAAAAGCGCGGCAAGGCCACAACGCAGGAGGAGCGTCTTACAGAGATCAACAAAAAGCTCGGGAAAATGCAGGAGCATCAGGACGAGCAGTATCTCGCAATTCTCCGTCTGACCATCATGTCGGAAGAAATGCCAATGGCCGAGCGTCTGATCGCCGGGCAGAAATACGTCAAGCTGGGCGGCAACGGCGATGTAAAAAAGTTTTTGCACCAGCTCGAGAAGCAGTGTGAGCACAATGGAGTTTAGCAAGAAGTGGCTGATCTGCAGCGCGCTCGTCAGCCTCGCACTCATTATCGCCTGCGCGGCAGGCGCAGACCTGACGGAGATCACGCTTGCGGTGCTGGCTGAAACAACGGCTTCCAGCGGCTTTTACCTCTGGAAAGCCAAAAATGAGAACCGCGCGAAGTACGCGCAGAAGTACATGGATAAATGGGCTGAAAAATACGGCCCGGAAGCGGCAGCACGCATCGCGGAGATCGTGCTGAAAGATTGAAAGGAGCATACATATGGACTACACGCAAATCATCTCGGCAGTGATCGCGCTCATCAGCGCGCTCATCTCGGCATTTTTGATCCCGTGGATCAAAACCAAGATCGACGCGGATAAGCTGCAAACGCTCCGCACTTACGTTGAGATCGGCGTAAAGGCGGCGGAGCAGCTGTACACCGCGACGGACGGCGCGGCGAAAAAGGCGTATGTCGTGAACTTCCTCGCCGAGAAGGGCATTCAATTTGATGTGGAAACGATCGATAAGCTGATCGAGGCCGCCGTGCTGCAGCTGCACCACGAGCTGTACGGGAGTGAGCGGGCATGAGCATCAAGATCGGACAGGCCAGCCTCGGCGAGACCGGCGGCTGGAACCAGCAGCCCGGCAACCAGACCGGGAGGGAACTGAATATCTCGCGCTGGTACAACGGGCGTTGGATCGGCGTCCTGCGCTACAAGAGCCGCAAAAAGGCCGAGCGGGCCGCGCAGACGTGCGAGGCGTCCATTAAAAACCGGAACATCGGTTACGACATGAGCGACCGGAACACGGCGTATGAGGCCGCCAAAGCCGTCGGATGGGACGTGAGCAAGATCACAAAGCCCGTGGAGACGGACTGCTCCGGTCTCATGACGCTCTGCGCCGTGGCTGCAGGCTGCGCGTCGGTCGAAGCGCTCTACCGTCGGCAGGGCAACAGCTGCACGACATACTGCATGCTGCACGATTGGCCTGCGACGGGAGACTTTGATCTGCTGACCGGCAGCAAGTACCTGACGACAGACGCCAATCTCCTGCGCGGGGACGTGCTGGTAAGCTCGGGCCATACCGTGATGGCCCTCGAAGATGGAAAGAACGGAGAGGGGGAAAAAGAAGTGGTCGAAAAGAGCAAGATCATCGTGGACGGTAAAGAAGTCGCCGTTGAGCGTATCCTGAAAGACGGCACGAACTACGTCAAGGTGCGCGATATCGCCGCCGCGCTGGATCTCGAAGTGAGCAACAAGGGTAATATCGCTGTGCTGAAGCACAAGGAAAAGTAAGCCCTGCCCGGCGGCGGGCCGAAGGGAGTGACGAAAGCATAACTGCGCGGCTGGCTCTGCCGAAGGAGCTGGAACACCTCACGCGCAGCGACTGGGAGCGCGTCACTGACGAGGGCATACTGGATCAGATCGATCAGCAGATCGTGAAGCTTTATATCGTGCGCAGACTCCCGCAGATGGACGCCGCCGCCGAGATCGGCGTCGACCGCAAAACCATCTCCCGCCGCCTGCCGCACATCTACAATATCGCTCGCCGTCTGGCACAAAGCAGCCCGCCCTGAGCATTACGCTCCGGGCGGGCTTTTTTATATTCAAATCATATTTTTTCAGCCGAAGGTTGCTCTGCTGGCATGTTTTGCCGCATATACGCATCGATCCATTTGCGGATCAGTTCATTCGGGGTTGTGCCGTTGGCTTTCGCCATAGCCTTAAAGGTTTCCGCGATCTCCCGTTTTAGCTTGCAGGAAATCACGGACATGTTTTCTGCATCCCACTTGTTGCGAGCGCGGCGCTGGGTGTCAGTCGGCATAGCATACCTCCCGCGCGCAGATGTTCGCCGCATTCAACGCGGCAGAAATCAGCGCTTCGGCGTCCACGCCCAGAACGCCGGAGATTGACCGCAGAACGCCCAAGACATCCTCCGGGGTGTCAATGGACGCATCGTCCATTGTGCCGTCCGAAAAGCGCCAGTGATAACCGTCGGCAATCACGTCGACGTAGTACCGCGAGCCGAAGTCGCCGCAGGACGTGTCGTCGACCTCAACGGTGACAAGCTGGCCGTTAAGGGCGACAACGATACCGCCGAGAAACTGCCAGTAACCTCCGCCATTGTTTGCAGTGTCCGGGTCATAGTGGGGATTTGTCTGCGCTCCCCACGCGGAAACGATATTAAACATGTCTGCCATCCTCCGATTTTTTGTCGTGTTTGTTTTGCTTTGTGTCTATGGCTATATTATATACTGTAATACCGTATATGTCAAGAGGCTTTCAAAATATTTTATAAAAAATAAAAACAAAAGTCCCCACAAATGGGACAGAAATGTCCCGGAAATGTCCCCCATAAAAACCGGGAAAGAGGCAGAATGAAAGTAGGAGCTGGCCAGCTTACTACTTTTACCGGAGGATTTTTTATGGAATACGCAAGCAAGGGACTCGCAGGGACCGCGCTGGGCTTTGGCATCGGCGGCGCTGCGCTGGGGCTGGCGAACGGCGGACTCGGCAATCTGCTGGGCGGCCTCAACCAGAACAAGAGATCGGAAGCCGCTGATGTTGCTGCGGCAGTCGCGCCCGCCATGACGGTCGCCGCCATGCTCGCCGCACGGCAGCAGGAGCCGACGTGCAGCGAGAACATGCCGGTCACGCGCTACGATCTGGAGCGCGAACAGAAGCTGGCCGCGAAGGACAGCGAGATCGCGCTGCTCAAGGCCAACACGTACAACGATGGCAAGATGCTGGAGATGTACGGTTATATCGACGGGCAGCTCAAGGACGTCCGTGAGGCGCTGTGCAAGCAGGCCGTCCACAACCAGCGCACCGAGGACAGCTTCGCACTGGTCAAGCAGGACGTCGAGTCCGTCCGCAAGGAAGCACTTGATGCGGTCAAGATGGAGGCCGAGCGCCGCTGCTGCGGTGATAACTCCATCGTCACCTACGTCAACGCGACCTTTTATCCCAAGCAGGTCGCCGACGTCACCACGGGCACCGCGACCACGGCGCAGACGCTCTACGATCCGCTCCCGAAGTGCGGCTGCTGCAACAAGTAAACGCAAGGGGCGGCAACTGCCGCCCCCATCCTTAAAGGAGGGAAACTGCAATGACAGTGACGATAGATCAGGCCATGCGCGGAATTTTGCGCTTTTTTGATACAGTAGCATCCCCACATATGGACGAGGTGCGGTCCTTTGTGGCAGGCGTTGGGTTGTCTTTGCTGGCAGACGGCAGCAAAGAGCAACTGCTTGTACTGAGAGATAACCCGTGGGTCAAAGCAATGCAAATTATGGATGAGCACGGGGATATTGACATTGACAGGCTCTATAATAAGGCAAGACCTCGGCTCGATGGACGAAAACTCCCGATAAAGATTCCGTTTATCGGCAAACTAACTTTTGTTGCGGACGATATTGACAGTCTATACAAGTGCATTCAGGAGGCGTGATATGGGGAAAGCGCATTACATTGAGCAGATCAAAGAGCAGTTGCATGAGATCATGGAACGCCCGGTGACGCTGGGCCACGCAGAAGAAGTTACGGTATATGCGAATGCTATCTGCGCGCTGCATAAGCTGGGTGGTGACCATTTTCGTGAGTCCACGAAAATGATGGAATTTACCGAGGACGATGCAAAAGAGTGGGCGGCCCGCATGAAGAATGCCGACGGCACGGCCGGCCCGCACTGGACGATGGAGCAGACAACGGCTGTGGCCGAGAGCATGGGCATTCAGGCACCAGTGGTCCCACGCTGGGCGTGGGGCGTGACCATGAACATGATGTACTCGGACTATTACCCCGTCGCGGTAGAGTTCGGACTCAACCGCCCGGAGTTCTACGCCGCGCTGGCAAAGGCGTTCCTGCTCGACAAAGACGGCCCGGGGCCGGAACAGAAGCTCATGGCGTATTATGAGCATATCGCAAAATAAAGAAATCCCTCCTGTCACCAGGAGGGATTTCCGCTTGCTATAGAATCTACATTTAGATGGGATTCATTCATGCGTACCGAATAAATGTATAACCATCAATCCGCGAGGGGGTAGAGGGTGACGTGCATGTCGCTGCCGGATTTGGTGTAGGATTTGGTCTGTTTATGGTAGAGGACTTTCTGCAGGACAGTTTTCAGGAGGGCGTTTTTCTCCTGCGGGGATGCGGCAAGCGGGTAGGTCTCGAGGACGCGGCGGACGGCGGGGGCCAGACGGGCGCGGGCCTGCTTGGCACGGGCCAGCTCATGGATCGTGGTCTGGCTTGCCTCGATGCGGTCGACGATGACCTGCTTGTCGGCGGCGAGCGCCTGCGAGCGCTGCAGAAAGATTTCCGGCGTATAGACGCCGGTCTCGACCAGCTCATACGCGCGGGCCTCCTGCGCCTCCAGCTTAGCAAGCTGCTTGCGGTCGGCGGCGATCGAGGACTCGAGCGCGGTGCGCATGGGCGTGTCATCTGGCGCAGCGGCCTCACCGAGCTCCAGCTCGCGCAGCCAGCCACGCAGAGCATCCAGCACGGCGTCCTCCACATCATCATACCACGCGCTGACGGTCGTGCAGCCGTAGGAGGGACAAAGGAGCGTATCGCGGCGGTTGCCGGACGACGGACGGCGCACCATCACGCGGCCGCACTGGTCGCAGTGGACGAGCCCGGCGAGGCTCGTCACGGTCCCCCATGCGCCCTTGCCGCGCGGGCTGGCGCTGGAATAGCTCAGAGCGACGGCCTTGTCGTACTGCTCCTGCGAGATCAGGCCGTCGTGCAGCCCTTTATAAAGCTTCAGATCCTCCTGCCGGGTGCGCGGGCGGCTGACGACGACGGAGCCGTCAACGATGCGCTTTGTCTCTGGCCTGCCGCCGGATTTGATCCAGCCCGCATTTGCTGGATTGCGCAGGATATCCAGCACGGAGTCCGTGCGCCAGAGGCTGCCGGAGTTGGTCGGGACGCCGAGGCTGTTCAGCCGCGTGGAGATCGCCTTCGCGCCGATGCGCGCGCAGCCATCGCCGGTGTACCAGTTGTAGATCTGCTGCAGGACGGGTGCCTGCTCCGGGTGCGGGACGAGTTTGTAGCCCTTGTCATTCGGCAGCTTCTCACGCGACCAGCCGAAGGGCGTCTTGCCGGAGATCCATTTGCCTTCGCGTAAAGAAGCCTCCTTGCCGCGCGACAGGCGGCGCTTGATGGTGTTGTATTCCCGCCGGGACATGAACAAACCGAACTCGAAGTATTCCTCGTCCATTTCGTTGTTTGGGTCATAGACTTTGTTCGGGGTAACGATCTTTGTATTGGAATACTTGAAAGTCTGAGCAATAATGCCTTGGTCGATGGTGTCGCCGCGCGCCAGACGCTCAACCTCCATGACGATGACGCCCGCGTAGTTGCCGGTCTCGACGAGCTGCAGGACCTTCTGCACCTCCGGCCGGACGGCAATGGAGTCGCCAGTCACGACTTCCTCGCAGATCTCCACGACGTTCAGCGCGCGGCTTTCGGACAGCGACAAAAGCGCGGCCCGGTGCCGCTTGAGCGTGTCGGTCTGGCCGAGAGCTTCGGCCTCCATGTCCTTCCGGGACTTGCGCAGGTAAATGATGTACTGCGCGAGCGGGTCGGCGATTTTCCAGGTAGATGTAAAGTTCATAAGCAGATTCTCACCACAAGGGCAAAAGGTTATACGGATACCGCTCCGGCGCTGAGCCGGGGCGGTTTTATTTATGTGCGCATCCAGCCGATTGATGGACTGAGGACGTCGACCAAAAGCGCAAGGGCACACAGCAAAAGAATACCCAAGAGGATGAGCGTTACAAGCCGGTGCATGCGCAGGGACTTCTGCTGCTGAGCAAGCTGCGCACGAAGGGCCGCGTTCTCGGCGCGGAGTTTTTCGGCATCGGGAGGCTCGGCAGGCTCGGCAGGCTCGGCAGGCGGGATGCCGAAATACTCATCCATAGAAACGCCCATCTCCCGGCAGATCGGGCCGACCGTGTAAACGGACGGATTTTTGATGTCGCCGCGAAAGAACTGGGAGACGGTGCCGACGGAAAGGTCGGTATTTTCGGCGACGTCCTGGTTTGTTTTGTGCGGAGTGATCGTCTGCTTCTGCTCACGGCATAAATCAGATAATTTTTCCTTCAAAACATGTCATTCCCCCCAAAAAAGCAAGACGTCTGACTGCAAAAAGTAACTGCCATATCTTTACAAGTCTACCTTGGACAGGCTATCCTAAAGTTACAGACGGCTCCCGGTCGCCTGCGCAAGCAAAAGCCCGCGCCGTTGTTCGGCCAGCGGCGCGGGCGACATCTCAAAAACCAAGCGCGTACATGAGGCCGGGGATGACGCGGACGAACAGGAAGCAGCCAGCACAAAGCGCAAGGGCAATGACGATGATAACTTTCCGGACTCTGCGGGGACCAGCGACGGCGGACTCGTATTCCTCAGGCGTCATGCCATCCGTGTACTCATCGTAGAGCGGGCGCCCGGCGTCGTCTGTGAACTTGTTATCATAGATCCGGCAAAAATCAACCAGCGTGCCAATGCCCCAAAAGCCGAGCGTAAAGAGCCAAAGAAGCCCTGTCCAGATCTTGCCGACATAAAACCGATGTGCACCGAAGCCGCCGAGGAAGATACAGAGCAGCAGCGCAGTCGAGCGCTTCTTCTGCGCGGGCTGGCGGGGCTCCCGCGCGCGAGACTCGGCCTTCGCCTGGTCGCGGATGTAATTCACGGTCCCGCAGCCGCAGTACGGGCAGATCAGAGCCTCATCGTCGATCTCCTTGCCACATTTGTTACAGTACATAAAACCTCCTACGGGTCACAATCCTTGCACGGCGTGTACAGCGCGGCGGCCTCTTCACGCGAGCCGGTGAAGCTGCCGCGGTTCTCGGGGTTCATCTGGTCGATGTGCGAGCAGCCGGGAAGATGGAAAACGCCGCTGGACTTGTTGTAGATATACGTGTGGATGCTGTCGCCGGTCGCACCGGAGATGGCCGGAGCCTCTGCGGGAAGCGTGCCAGGGAGGAACGAAACAAAATCGCCGACGATCGGTTCCAGCGGCTCCACGTCGAGCGGGTCACCGCCGATGCTGGCGTAATACTCGGCCTGCGCCTCGGCCCGTTCCGCGTCTGTATATTCCGCGCTGCCGGTAAAGGCCGGATCTGCGGCGGGGAGCACAGCGGCGTCGGCCGCCGCGCGAAGCTCTGCGGGCGAAGATTTGTAAGAGCGGGCGGCGGAGATCGTGTCCGCCAGACGGAGCAGCCCGACCCAGCCGACAAAGGCCAGCACACAGCAGACCAGCACAAGCAGAACCCTGCGCCATGTCTGTTTCATGGCAAAACCTCCAGTTTAATATGTAAATTTTTGTAGACTCTCATAATTGTAATTAACGAACGTATGTTCTAATATAATCATGCGAGTCAGGAAAAGGAACCTACAAATATTGTAAGCCACCGCCGAGGAAAGCACAACCGGGAAAATGAACAAAAAATGAACGGTATTTTTGTGGAAGAATGGGGGAACGGATAGAATGACGCGAAGTTTTTACCTGCAGGACATCCGCCGCATGCTGCGGCTTGCGACGACGGAACAACTCGATCTGGTCTGGCGCTTCCTGCGCGGGCTGGTCGCATAGAGAAAAAAGAGCCGAGGGCGGTCATCCGTCCTCGGCCATTTTTTTTGCGATCTCGGCGAGCAGCTGCCATTCGTCGACGCTGAGCTTGCTGATGATCGATACAAACCGCTTGCGCGGCGAGTCGTCCGGGTCGTGCATGACGACGCCCATGAACTCGGCGATCTCCTGATTCCGCGTCAGCTTCTGTTTCATCTCGCCCTCACCAGTGCGGAGCCAGGTCTCGCTCACACCGTATTCACGGCAGATATCAGCGATTGTGCGATCACTTGGCTGCTTTGCACCGGAGCACAACGATGAGACGAACTGAGACGAGACGTGAAGAGATTCGGCAAACTTCGTCTTTGTAAAGCCAAGCTCTTTGATTAAGAAATCAATCCGCTGATTGATGGTTTCCATTGTTATCCCTCCTTATGAAACTAGGTTACCACACGGAGGAACAAAAGTCAAGAAATAAATGAAACTTAGATTCAAAATAATGCTTGACAATGAAACTAAGGCGTGATAATATGAATCTAGGTTACAGAGAACAGAAACCAATGCGAGGTGAAAACAATGTCCGAGAAGGAAAAGCAGGCAATCGAGAACCTGAACAAGAGCACCGAGAAGCTGACGCCGGCACAGATGCAGCGTCTGAGCGATATTGCCTATGGTATGGCGCTGGCAAAGGAAGCCAAGCAGGAGACCGAGCAGGAGACCGAGCAGGACAAGCAAACTGCGTAAAGCTGTAAAATCTGGAAAAACTAACGCCGGAAGGAGGCTGAACCATGAGAAAGCCGTATGACCCGATCGCGGACGAAGAGCCGCACATCGTGGCCGAGTATCATTTTCCAAACTGCACGGCGTATATCGCGGACAACTACCTGCGACGCCTGACGCCGGAGCAGAAAGAAGCCAACCGGCAGGCTGCCCGCCGCGTGGCGTGGCAGATCCTCGAGCGGGCTGCAGCCGAAGGGCGTCTGCCCGCGGCCAGCAATTAAACGCGCCGCAAGGCGCGTACATAGGAGTCGATATTATGGCGAACGTCAAAACCTACACCCTGACGCTGGATGCGCAGGAGCTGCATGATCTGATCGAGGCGGCGATGGTCTGCGAGTGCCAGGCGGCGCAGATCATAAACGGGCTGAAGCGCAAGGGGCTTGACCTGGACGCGCAGAAGCTCGTTACACAAAACGCCCGTCTGTCGCGGCTCGTCAGGCGGATGCAGGAGACGAAGGAGGATAAGCGGAATGCGGAAACTGATTCTCAGCGGAGACGATTGGTTTGAGCTGAAGCACACGCTGGAACTGCTTGTGATCGTGACAAACAACGCGGCGAATGAGCACGAGAACATGGCTGCACACGCGCGAGTGGCGGAATTGTCTGAACGGCATGCAAACCTCGCAAAACGCGACAGGGAAAGGACGGAGAACTACAAGCGGCTTATGGCGCTGGTAGAATCGGCAGAACGCCTGCCGGAGACGGAGGAGGACGCAGAATGAGAACCAACCTTGCAGAGCGGCTCGGGTATGAGCCGGAGGAAGAGACCAGGGAGCGGCAGGAGCGGCTGCTGGAGGAGCTGCGGTACCGGGAGGCCATGCGGCGGGTGGCGAAGACCTGCTGCGTGTGGCTGGGCGGCGCGGCCTTTGTGCTGGCGGTGATCGCCGGGTACGCAGAGATGACCGACGCCTGCGTCGCGACCGGCGCGATCGCGCTGGGCCTGACCACCTACGGGATCCTGTGATGGACGAGCCAAAGATCACGGTCGAGCTCCGGCCGGATCAGCTGGACGATATCGTCGACGCCGTCCTGGCCTTTGCCGATGACTGCGCCAACGACCGGGAGATCCTGCAGAGCATGCCGCGCGTCGACCGGGATACGGTCGAAGACCTTCTACGGCGCGAGTCGGCGCTGCAAACGCTCGCGGCCTGGCTGCAGCACGTACAGGAGGAAGCGGAGTGAATTATTTTGCGCCGCGCATGCGGCCCATCCCGCCGCCCTGCGGCCGGAACTGCCCGGACCGAAGCGGCACATGCCGCGCCGGGTGCTGCACCTGGACGCTCTACGAGAGCATCCGGAACCACATCTACGATGTCAACCACCGCGACAGGGACAGCCTGCAGCCCGATCTTGCAGCGGGAAAGCAGATGGTCCATGCCGACAACCAGATAAGGAGGCGCAAACACATTGCGAAATAGCATCGATTACCCCGGCGAGCGGGCACCGAGGCGCCCCGCCGTGATCGCACAGGCCGGATACACCGGACAGAACCACTTTTCCGTGACCTACGGAGACCAGAAAGTAACCGTCCGCGCCGAGGACGGCTATGCGGCCCTTTTTACCGCCGCCAAGCACTGGGGCTATAAATTCACCCGCCCGGAGTACCATCAGAACGCCCGCGCGACCAAGCTCCACTACACGCCGGACACCCGGCCGGGGGCGGTGGTATGAGCGCGCAGGGGAAGCCGCTGCGCTGTGAGATCATCCACGA
>ENA-OWRJ01000894-OWRJ01000894.1-human-gut-metagenome-genome-assembly--contig:-NODE-894-length-36345-cov-5.271893_pt1 | contig 36345 bp, 24 predicted proteins | sample MGYA00248269_ERZ651897 | MGnify/ENA primary metagenome ERZ651897 (study PRJEB26924, sample SAMEA4378252) | human gut metagenome | biome: human gut; feature: human-associated habitat; material: faeces...
ATTAACAGCATCAACAACCAAAAATGTAAATATCCAAACAGGAGCAATAGCAGATCAAGATGGAATGGTATATACAGTAGGATATAATGGTCATGGTCAAATGGGAAATGGAACTGTACAAAATCTAATAACACCATGGTGTATAAGCAAAAAGAAAATAAATATAGAAAAAAATATAATCAATTTCCAAAAAGAAGGAGAACAAGAGAAAGTAGCATTTAACACAACAGTAGAATTTAACTTAATAAGAGATGATGTACCTAACTGTAAATATAGTTTCAAATCACTAGATAAAAATGTTGCAACAATAGATAATAATGGATTAGTAACAGCAAAGGGAATAGGAACAACTTATGTAAAAATAATTGATGAAAATAACAATTTGTCAGCAGCAGTAAAAATAAATGTAACAGGAGAAGAAAACAAAACATTTGCAAAAACAGTAGGAGGATATAACCATTTTGTAGCCTTAAAAGCAGATGGAACAGTATGGACATGGGGATATAATGCAAATGGAGAATTAGGATTAGAAGACAATAAAAATAGAACAAAACCAACACAAACAAATATGAAAAATGTAATAGACATAGCAGCAGGAGCAAATCATACAATGGTACTAAAGAAAGATGGAACAGTGTGGGAAACAGGATATAATAGTAAAGGACAATTAGGAGATGGAACAACAACATCATCAAATACATTCCATAAAGTAAAATTAAATGGGGATGGGGACTATTTAGAGAATATAGTACAAATAGCAGCAGAAAACAATACATCACACGTATTAACAGCAGATGGAAGTGTATATTCTTATGGATATAACTATTATGGACAATTTGGAAACAATACAACAACAGACGAAAATGCAAATCCATACCCAGTAAAAATGCAAAAAGTATCAAACATTATCCAAATCACAGCAGGAGAGCAACATATCTCAATGCTAGATGCAGATGGAAGTGTATGGAGTACAGGATATAATGGATATGGACAATTTGGAATAGGAACAACAGACACATATATTGTATTACCAACACAAATGAAAGACACAAAAGGAAGCATATTATATGGAGTAAAAGAAATAGCATCAGGAACATATCATACAGCAATAATAAAAGAAGACAACACAGTATGGAGTGTAGGATATAATGGTGGAGGATATGGAATATTAGGACAAGGAAAAGAAGATTCATACACAACAACAATAAGCCAAGCAAAAGAACAAGTAGAAGGAACAGAAGGAAAAAAAGTAGAAAAAGCTATAACAGATGCAAAACATATAACAGCATCAGGATATACAACATATATAACAAGACAAAAAACAGAAAACGGAGAGCCACAAGGAATGTATGTATCAGGATATAATCCTTATGGAGAATTATTTACAAAAGACACAACAAACAGAAAATATGCAACACCAGTAGAAACAGATAAAGATATATTAACAGCATCAACAACCAAAAATGTAAATATCCAAACAGGAGCAATAGCAGATATAAATGGAAATGTATATACAGTAGGATATAATGGCTATGGAGGAATAGGAAACGGAACAACAGAAAGCTCAATAAACAAAACATGCATAAGTCAAGTAAAACTACAAGCAACACCAAGCATAATAAACTACAAAAAAGCAGGAGACTCAGGAAAACAAATAGAATACACAGTATCAGCAGGATTCAACTTATTATATGACACAATAGACCAAGGAAACTGTGAATTCAAAACACTAGATTCAGATGTAGCAACAGTAGATGAAGACGGAGTAGTAACAGCAACTGGAGTAGGAACAACATATATAAGAATATACAACAAACAAAACGACTGTTATGCAGCAGTAAAAGTCCAAGTAAATGGGGAACAAGGACGTACAGCAGCAAAAATAGTAGGAGGCTGGAACCACTTTGCAGCATTAAAAGCAAATGGAGAAGTATGGACCTGGGGATATAATGGATATGGACAACTAGGAATAGGAAACACAGAAAGAAAAATAAAACCAACAAAAACAAACATCTATGACTCAAAAGACACAACACAAACAGAATATGCAATAGATGTAGCAGCAGGAGCATACCACACACTAGTATTAAAATCAGATGGAACAGTATGGACAACAGGATATAATGGATATGGACAATTAGGAACAGGAACAACACAATCAGAAACAGAATTTAAACAAGTAACAGGAATACCAGAAAAAGTAATAGCAATAACAGCAAATGTACATACATCTTATGCGCTAACAGAAAGTGGAAAAGTATATGGATGGGGATACAACTACTATGGACAACTTGGAATAAACAATAATGCAGACCAAACAACACCAGTAAAAATGCAAAAAGTATCAAACATCATTCAAATTTCAGCAGGAGACAGTTATATAACAATGTTAGACGCAAATGGAAGTGTATGGAATGTAGGATATAATGGAAACGGACAATTTGGAGTAAATAATTACACAACATATTATTTACCACAACAAATGAAAACAGAAGACGGAAGTGAAATATTACAAAACATCAAAAAAGTATCAGCAGGAGCAACACACACAATAGTACTATCAGATGACGGAATAGCATACTCAACAGGATACAATGGATATGGACAATTAGGAATAGGAGATACAACAACAAAAATATTACCAACAAAAATGATAGACACAGAAGGAAACGTAGTAACAAGAATAAAAGATATAGAAGCAAATGGATATTCAAGCATGGTATCAGTAAAACCAACAACTACAACAGACACAACAGGAAACCAAACAACAACAGCAGGAATATATATAGCAGGATACAACAACTATGGACAACTATACACAAAAAATGCAGTATCAAGAACAAACTTAACAAAAGTACAAGAAGATAAAAATATAATAACAATGGCAAGCACAAAAAATCCATCATATCAAACATCAGCAATAGCAGATGATTTAGGACTAGTATATACAGTAGGATATAATGGAAATGGAGAAATGGGAGATGACTCAACAAGTACAACAACAGAGCCAACAAGCATTTCAGATGCAAGCCTAAAAGTAAACACAAGAAAAATCCAATTAAACTTAGACACAAATAATATAACAAAACAAATAGAAGCAAACACAGACCTAGGATTCAACATATTATTTGACCAAGTAACAAATGAGCAAATATCATACAAAACACAAGATGATAACATAGCAACAGTAAATAACACAGGACTAGTAACAGGAAAAAAATACGGAACAACAAAAATAGAAGTAACAACAAACAAATTACCAAACACAGTACTAGTAGAAGTAGAAGTATTAAGAAAAGATGATATAACAATGCCAAAAACAGTAAGTGGCCAAGACTTCACAGTAGCACTAAAATCAGACGGAACAGTATGGACATGGGGATACAACGGCTATGGACAACTAGGACTAGGAGATAAATCAAATAGATACAAACCAACACAAATAAATATAACAGATGTAGTAGACATAGCAGCAGGAAACAACCATGTATTACTAGTAACAAAAGACGGAAAAGTATACTCTTATGGAACAAACAGTTATGGACAATTAGGAAGAGATGGAAACACACTATTACCAGAAGAAATACCAAACCTAGAAAACATAGAAAAAGTAGCAGCATCAAACTATCACTCAATGGCATTAGGAAAAGACGGATCTGTATATACATGGGGATATAACGGAAACGGACAACTAGGAAACGGAACAACAATAAGTAACAGTATACCAAGCAAAATACGACTAACAAACATAACAAAAATAGAAGCAGGAGAACAAACATCAACAGCAATAGATGGAGATGGCAACTTATATGCTTATGGATATAATGGCTACGGACAACTAGGAAACGGAACAACAACAAATATATATCTACCAAGAAAAGTATTATCATTAGATAACATAGTAGATGTAGCAGTAGAAAACGGAACAATAGTTGCAGTAAACAAACAAGGAGAAGTTTATGCAAGTGGATATAATGGCTATGGAAACCTAGGAAACAACACAACACAAGACAGCACAAAATTCGAAAAAGTAATAGAAAAAATAGACACAACAACAACAGATACTGAAACAACAGAAACACCAACATATCTAACAGGAGTAAAAAGTGTAACAGCAGGGTTAAATTATGTAATAGCAACAAAAGAAGATGGCACAGCTATAACATGGGGAATAAATAGTTATGCACAATCTTCAAATGGCACAACTACAAACAACTTATTACCAGTTGCATTAAAATACTCACAAGATCAAGATAAAATAGACAAAATAATAAGTATATCAGCAGGAAACGGAACAACAGTAGTAGCAAGAGAAGACGGAAAAGTATGGACAATAGGAAAAAATAACTATGGACAACTAGGAGATAGTTCAGTATCAAGCAAAAAAGAATTTGTATGTATAAGTAAACCAATATTACTATTTGAAGAAACACCAATAAGAATAAAAGGCATAGGAAACACAAAAAATGCACAAGTCAACATGTCACAAGGATTCAATTTATTGTACAACAAAGTAGACAACACAGACTTTACTTATGAAATAAAAAACACAAAAGTAGCAACAGTAGATAAAACAACAGGAAAAATAACATCGGTAAAAAAAGGAAAAACCTCACTAACAGTAATAGATAAAATATCAGGACAAACAACATCAGCAGATGTATATGTCTTAGGAGCAGATGATATAACATTCCCACAAATTTTAAGTAACAACTATGCTACATTAACTCTAAAATCAAATGGAGAGATATGGAGCTATGGATATAATGGATATGGACAATTAGGAACAGGAGACACATCAAACAAAATCTTACCAACATATACAGGAACAACTAACATTGTACAAATAGGATTAGGAACAACACACGCAATAGCAGTAGACACAGATGGACATGTATGGACCTGGGGATATAATGGATATGGACAATTAGGAAATGGCACAACATCAGGAACAACATTACAAAAACAACAAGTAAAATCACCAGATGGAAAAGGAGTACTAGAAAACATAGTATCAGTAGCAGCAGGAGACTCATACTCAGTAGCACTAGACAAAAATGGAAATGTCTACACATGGGGCTATAATGGCTATGGAAACTTAGGCTTAGGAAACACAGACTATAGAACATTACCAGTAAAAGTAGACAATTTACAAGGAATAATCAAAATAGCAGCAGGAAATGTATCAACATTCGCAATAGACAATAACAATCATCTATGGGCAGCAGGATACAATGGCTATGGAAACTTAGGAGACGGAACAACAGGAGACAAAACACAATTCACAAAATTACAAACAATAGAAAATGTAGCAGAAGTATCAGTAAGTCCAACAAACAGCACAATAGCATTATTACTAGATGGAACAGTATGGGGATTCGGACATAATGCAAACAACCAATTAACAAATGTAGGAGGAGCAATACCACAACAATTACAAGGTCCAGATGGAGCACTAAAAGATATAACATCAATAGGAACAGGATATTATACAGGATATGCCATAACATCAGAAGAAAAAGTAGTTGCATGGGGATTAGACAACTACTCACAACTAGCATCAACAGAAACAGGAACAACAAAAGAAACACCTGTATATATGAAAGACAAAGATGGAAATGACTTCACAGATGCAATGATAGTATCAGGAGGAATCTATAACACAGAACTAGCCAAAAACGACGGAACAGTATGGAGTATAGGATACAATGGATATGGAGAATTAGGAGATGGTTCATCAACATCAAAAGCAAAAATAGAAACAATATCAACACAATATGTAAAACTACAAGAACGTGAAGCAACACTAAAACTATCAAATCCAAATTATCAAATAAATCCAACAACAGTATATGGATTCAACCTATTATTTGACGAAATAGAAAACAAAGGATTCACATACAAATCATCAGACGAAACTGTAGCAAAAGTAGACGAAACAACAGGAAAAGTCACAGCAACAGGACTAGGAAGAGCATATATAACAGTAACAGCAAAAGGCACAGAAGAGGAAACACGAGTAGTAATAAATGTCATAGCAGAAAACAAAAAAGTAAAAGAAAAAATAGAAGCAGGACAAATACACTCACTAGCACTAAAACAAGACGGAACAATTTGGAGTTGGGGAAACAACACACAAGGAGAAATGGGAAACGGAACAATAAGTTCAATAAAAACAACAGAACCAACACAAATCGAAAAAGGAATATACAAAGAAACACAAACAACACAAACACCAGACGGATCAACACAAACGACAACAACAGAAAAAGAAGTAACATTAGACAACATAAAAGACATAGCAGCAGGATATTACTATAACTTAGCAGTAGACAGTGAAGGACAAGTATATTCTTGGGGTTATAACGGTTATGGACAACTAGGAGACAACACAACAGAATCAAAATCAATTCCAACACGCATAGAAGGATTAGGAGAAATAGAAAAAGTATATATCAATGGAAACACAAGTATGGCAATAAACAAACAAGGAGAAATCTATATATGGGGATATGAATATAGTAAAACTCCAGAAAAATTGAACTTCTATAGCAAAGCAGTAGATATACACGGAAAACTAATACTAGCAGAAGATGGAAGTGTATGGAACATATCAGGAAATACACCATCAAGAATAGCAGAACTAAAAAATATAGTAGAAATAGCATCAGGAGACAGTTATTACTCAGCACTAGATACAAAAGGACAAGTATGGGTATGGGGATATAACGGATATGGACAACTATCACAAGGAAACACAAACAACATAAATGAACCAACAACAGTAAAAATAGAAAAACCAAAAACAGACCCAGACGAAGAAACACAATACGAAACATTACAAAACATAGTAGAAATAAAAGCAGGAAATCAAAACTTAGAAATGATAACAAACACAGGAGAAATCTATGTCTCAGGATACAATGGTAATGGACAACTAGGAATAGGAAATTACTCAACATATAACACAATAGCAGTAAAATCAAAAAATATGGATCAAACAAAACTAATTGACTCAAAAGCATATCATAGTATAGCATCAGACAGAAGCGGATTTGTATACACAACAGGATATAATGCACAAGGACAACTAGGAAACGGAACTTATGCACAATCAAACGAATTTACTGTAATAGGAGATACTTATGTACATTTAAGTGAAAACAGAATATCAATAGAAGAAGGAAAAGACAAACAAGTAACAGCCTCACTAGACAACAAATTCAACCTAATAAATGATACTGTAGACAGTGGAAACATCAGTTACGAAACACTAAACAGTGAAATAGCAACAGTAGGCCAAGATGGAACAATACACGCAAAGAAAATGGGAACAGTAGAAATAATAGTAACACATCAAATAACACATAAAACAGCAACAATATTTGTACAAGTAGTACCAGAAGGTAAAGTAACAGTACCAAAATTAGAAATTGGAAACACACATTCAGCAGCATTAAAAGCAGATGGAACAGTGTGGACATGGGGAAATAACTCTAATGGACAATTAGGAACTGGAAACAACACAAGCAAAACATCACCAATAAAAGTAATGAACATACAAGAAGTAATAGACCTATCAGTAGGATATTATGACACAGCAGTAGTAAAAAAAGATGGAACAGTATGGACATGGGGATACAATGGCTATGGACAATTAGGAGAAGGAACATCTTCAGACAGAAGTACACCAGTACAAGTAATAAAACCAGATGGAGCACCACTAACAAAAATAGTAAAAGTATCAGCAGGAACATACAGAACAGTAGCATTAGATGAAGAAGGCAATGTATGGGTATGGGGATATGGTTATGGAAGCACAGCAACAAAATTAACAACAATAAATAATGTTATAGACATCTCTCCAAACTATGCAGTAACACAAACAGGAGAAGTATACAAAATAGACGGACAAAAACTAACAATAAGCAATATAATAAGAGTATCAGAAGGCGCAAATCATGCTTTATTCCTAACAAAAACTGGAAAAGGATATAGTGTAGGAACAAACAACAAAGGACAACTAGGAGATGGAACAACAGTAAACAAAAACTCACCAGTAATGATACAAAACAGCACAGGAATCCAAACATTATCAGAAATCAAAGAACTAAAAGCAGGAACAGAATACTCAATGGCAATAATGAAAAATGGAGACACATATACATGGGGAAGCAATGAAAACAGCAAACTAGGAACAACACAAGATAATTACACAGTATATCCAAAGAAAAATGAACAAACAAACCCATCAATATTCGGAGCAGCAGGGCCAAACAATACAGGAATAATAGACGAAGAAGGATATGTATACACATGGGGATTAGGAAAATATGGAAACCTAGGAAACAGACTATATAACACAACATCAGAACCTGTATTAGTAGGAGCAGAAGAAGCAGGATTAGACGAATATGACATCATATTACACCCAGGAGAAACACATCAAATCACAGTAACAAACAAAACATTTAATGTATTAAAAGAAATACAAGAAACAGGAACAATAAACTACAACATTGGAAACAGCAATATAGCAAGTATTTCAAACACAGGACTAGTAACAGGAGCAAAAGAAGGAAAAACTACAGCAATAGTAACAAAAGCTGATACAGGAGCAACAAGTATAGCAAATGTAACAGTATTACCAGCAGGTGTAGAAATAGAGCCAATGGCACTAACCTGTATGTCACACACAGTAGTATTAAAAGCAAATGGAACAGTATGGGCATATGGACTAAACTCAAGTTATGAGCTAGGAAATGGAAATACAAAGAGTAGTGATAGACCATTACAAATAAAATTCCCAGACGGAGTAAAAATCAAACAAATAGCAGTAGGAAACACACATAATCTAGCATTAGACACAGAAGGCAATGTATGGGGATGGGGAGTAAACTCAAACAATTCACTAGGAACAACATCAAGCACACCAGTATACTTAGGAATAAATAATGTAAAGAAGATAGCAGCAAACAATGATCAAAGCATGATCTTAACAAAAGATGGATATGTATATGTATGGGGACTAAACTCAAATGGGGAATTGGGAATAGGAACATACAATAGAGTAACAACACCAACATTATTAGACTATGTAAACAATGCATTAGACATATCATTAGGAAAAAATCACACAATAATATTAACAACAAATGGAAAAATCCTAACAAGTGGATTAAATAGTTATGGCCAAACAGGAAAAGACGGAGGAAAATCAAACACATTCACAGAAATAGAAGTACCAGAAACAATAGGAAAAATATCAGCAGGAGACAACCACAGTGTACTACTAAGTGTAACAGGAAATGTATACACTTATGGATATAATGAAAACGGACAACTAGGACTAGGAACAAAAACAAATGTAACAAAACCAACAAAAACAAACATGACAAACATCATGGAAATCTCAGCAGGAAGAAACCACACAGTAGTATTAGGAGCAAACAGACTATTATATGCTACAGGTTCAAACAGTAATGGACAATTAGGAATAGGAACAAAAGATGATAAATTATTATTCACAGAAATAACAAAAGTACAAGACATGATGTCAATATCATCTGGAAACACATATAGTGTAGCAATAAAATATGATGGAGATGTATATGGATGGGGAGACTACTATCATGGAACAGCATCAGTAAAAACAAAAACAAACAGTAGAATACCAGTAAAAATAGGAAATGACTCAGCATATGCAGAAGAACCAGAAATAACAGTAAATGTAAATGGAACAAAACAAATAGAAATAACACCCAAATACAGCTTCAATGTATTCAAAGAAGAAGACGAAGAAGACAGTGACTTTACATTTACATCAATAAATGAAGATATAGCAAAAGTAAACGAAAAAGGGCTAGTAACAGGAACAAAAGTAGGAACAACATGGGTAAGAGTAACAGAAAAATCAACAGGAAAAGAAAATATTGTAATAGTAAGAGTAATAGAAGAAGACTCAAAATATGCTTCACAAATAGCAGGAGGAGATGGATATGCAGCAGTATTAAAAGCAGATGGAAGCATATGGGGATTTGGATATAACTCAGACGGACAATTAGGAAATGACAAACTAGCACCAATAAATGTACCAAGTCAAACAAACATATTAGCAACATACAAACAAATCAAAGCAGGAAAAAAATTCACAGTAGCATTAAGAGAAGATGGAACAGTATGGGCATGGGGAGACAATACTTATGGACAACTAGGCCAAGGAAACAGAGTATCAGCAAAAAAACCAGTACAAGTACAAAACCTAACAAATATAGTATCAATAGCAGCAGGAGACAACCACGCAATAGCAATAGACAACTTAGGAAATGTCTACACATGGGGACTAAACAGCAAAGGACAACTAGGAAATGGAACAACACAAACAGTAAGTATACCAGAAAAGATAACAGGATTAGATAACCAAATGGTTAAAATAGCAGCTGGAGGAAATCTAAGTGCAATAATAGACTCAACAGGAGATGTATATGTATTTGGAGATAACAGTAAAGAACAAATCGAAGAATTTAAGTATAACTATGACCAATATGGACAAAAAATCATGCCACCATTAAATATGTATGTATCACAACCAGTAAAAGTACAAACAATAGAAAACGCAGTAAAAGTACAATGTCTACAAACAGGAATAGTAGTATTAAAAACAGATGAAAGTGTAGTAAGAACAACAAAATATGCAAGCCAAACAAATGCAGAAAAAACAATAATAGCAGATGGAGAAATGGTAGACATATCAGGAACAAACGAAAGTGTAGTATTACTAGATAAAAATGGAGAAAGCTATACTTATGGAGACAACAGCAAAGGCCAAGCCGGAATAGGTGGAACAAGTGCAAATGTAACATTAAAGAAAGTACAAATGGTAGACGCAAAAACATATTTAACAATAGGAGCAGGATACAAAAACAATTACATAATAGACACAGAAGGATTTGTATATGGAGCAGGAGCAAACGAATATGGACAATTAGGAAACAGCAGTTATGACGACAGCTATAACTTCACATTAATAGGAGACAGAAAATTCGAAATTGTACCAGATGCAAGAATCATGAAACAACCAGAAGAAGAAACGGTAAAAATAATATCAAACATATTCAATGTATTTAACCATAATGAAAGAAAACTAACAGACTATGATTGGAAATCAAGCAACACAGATGTAGTAACAGTAGATAATGGAATATTAACATCACAAGATATGGGAACAGCAACAATAACAGCAACAGACAAAGTAACAGGAGCAACAGCAACAGCACTAAGAGTAGTACAACCATTAGATGAACAAAGAATAGAAAATATCACTGTCAATGACAAAACAGCAAAAGTATCAGGAGAAAACAAATATGCCGTATCTGTAGAAAAAAGAGCAGACGGAACAGGAACATTAAAAATAAAAACAAAAGATGCAACAGATCAAATAAGTATTGATGGAGGAACAACTTATGCAACAGGAACACTTGAAAAAGATATAAATATAGACACAAATCCAACAATAGTAAAAATCAAAGTAAAAACAACAAATGGCAAATTTGTAGACTATGTATTAACAATAAACATCATATCAAGTAATGCAAGTTTAGAAGAATTAACAGTAGATAATGTACAACCAACATCTGTAGGAGCAACAGAATATGAAATAATAATAAAAGACTCTGTAACAAAACCAGAAATACATGCAGTAGCAAGTGATAGTAACTCTACAGTAAGCATAGATGCAAGCATACCAGAGAAAAAACAAACAACAAAAACAATAGATATGACAACAACAATGAAAAAGACAATACCAATTCAAGTAACAGCAGAAAATGGAGACAAAGTAACATATACTTTAACAATCTACAAAGAAGACTCACTAACAGAATTAGAAACAGTAACAGTAGATGGAAAAGAAGCAACAAAAATAAGTGATACATCATACAAAGCAATAATACCAGCAGAATTAGTATCAAGTACAATAGAAGCAAAAACTCTATACACAAAAGCAAGAGCAGAAATCAACAAACTAGGAGAAGAAGTACATGTTACAAAACAAGTAATAGCAACAATAGGAAATGAAACAATAGTAAAAATCTATGTAAGATTTGGAGAAGGAGAAAACGAAAGAGAAAAAGAATACACACTAATATTAGACAAAGAAGGAACAGAAGATATACAAGGATTATTATCAGTAACAGTAAATGGACACGAAATACAACCAGTAGGAAACATATATAATGCAAATATAGGAGAAATAGCACAAACAGCAACAGTAACTGCTATCACTATCAGTGATAAAGACTTAGTAAAAATAGGAGAAACAAACAGTAAAGAACATATATCAACAGAAGTAGTAGACTGTACAGAAATAATAACAACATACAAAATAACAGTAACAGACCCTGATAATCCAGAACAAACAAAAGAATATGTACTAAACATCAAAAAACCATCAGCAGACAATACACTATTATCATTAACAGTAGGAAACCAAGAATTTTCTAAAGAAGCAACAAGAATAAAAGGAACAAACACATATAAAGTAAGTATATCAGACACATATAACGAAATAAATGTAATAGGTAAAGCAAACTATGAACAAGCAAAAGTAAGTATAAATGGAGAAGAATATGAAGCAGAAATTTCCACAAGGTTGGTACAAATTGGGGAAAATGAACCAACAAAAATAGGAATTTTAGTAAAAGCATTAAATGGAGATATAGAAACATATACATTAGAAATTTATAAAGAAAATAGTAACACAAACCTAAAAGAAGTAACTGTAGATGGAAATAAAGCAGAAATAAGCAAAATTGCAGAAAATACATATGAATACACATTAGACAAAAAAGTAGACACAATAACAATAGGAGCAATAGCAGAAGAAACAAAAACAAAAGTAGGAATAAACACAAATGAGCAAGAAGAAGGAGCAACATATAGAAAAATAAAAATGGAAGGAAAAAGAATAGTTGTAAACATACCAGTAACAGCAGAAGATGGAACAACAAAAACATACACATTAATAATCAACGCACTTCCAGACAATGTAAATTTACTAAGTGTAAAAGTAGAAGGAAAAACAGCAGAAGCTGTACCAGTAAACCAATACGAAGCACGAGTAAACAAAAATGCAACATCATTTGAACTATATGTAATTCCAGAAGATCCAAAAGCAAAAGTACAAATAGACAATAATATAAAAGTAACAGGAACAGCAAGTGCAACAATACCAAAAAATACCGATAAAGCAGAAGTAAAAATAAAAGTAACAGCACAAGATGGAACAACAGAAGAATACACATTAATAGTTACAAACCAATCAGATGATTGTAAACTAGCAATACTAAAAGTAGATGGAGAAATATTAGAACCAGACGAACAAGGCAAATACCATGTAACAAAAAAATTCTTAACAGAATCTGTAGAAGTAGAAGCAATAGCAAATAATAGTCATGCACAAATAAACATAAACACACTAAAAGCAGTGCAAGAAGAACAAAAAGCAACAGTCACAACACCAGATGCACAAAACACAATCACAATAACAGTAACAGCAGAAGATGGAACAGCTAAAAAATACACACTAATAGTAGAAAAATTGCCAAACAACACTGAAGCAGAAATAACAATCATCTATAAAGAAGAAGAAAAGGTAAAAATAAAAGACATAGAAATAGACGAAAATAACAAAGGTACAATAAGAATCGGAAAACAAGAAGAAGTTGATATTAAAGTTATTGCAAAAGACAAACTAGCACAAATATCAATAAAAGGCGGATTAAATACAGAACATCAAGTAACAGAAAAAATAATAACAACAGAAGAAACAACAAAAGTACCAGTACAAGTAACAGCACAAGATGGAACAATAAGAAATTATGAAATAACAATAATAAAAGCATCAAATAACAACAACTTAGAAAAACTAGAAGCAGAAGGAATAAACCAATCAGATATTACACAAGTATCAGAAAACAAATATGAAATAAAAATGCCAGACACAATGAACAACCTTAAACTAAAAGGAACAGCAGAAAACAAATATGCAACAGTAAAAATAGCAGAAGGCACATATTCTACAAACAACATACAAGAAGAAACAATAGAAATAAACGAAACAGAAAAAGAAATAAAATTGTATGTAAAAGCAGAAAATGGAGACATCAAAGAATACACAATAGCAATAAAAAAGGTAACAGACTTAAGAGCAGAAAGCATCAAAGTAAATGACACAGAATGCATATTAGAAAATGGAAATTATATAGGATTTGTAGACAGAAACTCAAAACAAGCAGGACTAAAAATAAAACCAAAAAATCCAACAACACTAATTTCTATAAAAACGGGAATAAATGGAAAATGGGACAATCCAGAAGCAAAAGAAGAACATATTAAACAAATAACATTAGAAGGAGAAGAAACAACAGTACTAATAAAAGCCCAAGATCCAAATGATCCAACAAGAACAAAAGAATACTCTGTAATAATCAAATACAAATCAGACAATGCGGATCTAGAAATAATACAAGTTGATGGAAAAGAAGCAATAAAAACAGATGAAGGATATTATTCAACAACAACAAAGGAAGCAACAACAAGCAAAATCTATGTAAAAGCATCAAACAAATATGCAAAAATAGAAATATCAACAAATCAAGCAGAACAAGGCGAAAGCACAAAAACAGTTACTCTAAGCAAAGAAAAGAAAACAACAGTAACAATAACAATAACAGCACAAGACAATACAACCAAAGTATACACACTAGTAATAGAAAGAAAATCAACAGACACAAGCTGTACAATACAAATAAATAATCAACCAGCAGACGAAATAGATACAGCAACAAACACTTATGTAAAATATATTGAAAGAACAGACACAGAAGCAACAATACTAGTAAGAGCAACAAGTGATGAAGCAACAGTAGAAATAGCAGGAGACACAAAACTAAAGGCACTAGCAAAAACTGTTGAAATAGCAAGTGAAACAACAGAAGTAGATACAATAGTAACAGCTGAAAATGGGGAAAAAGCTGTATACCATATCAAAGTTGTAAAAAAATCAACAGACACAAGCATAAAAACAGTAAAAGTCGATAACAAAATAATATCAGAAACAGACGGAAAATATATAGCAACAGTATATGATAAAGGAAGAGATACACAAGACACAGAAATAGAAATAACAGCAATAGAAGCACACGCAAAAATACAAATAGGAGACGGAACAGAATGGAAACAAACACCAGCAACAAAAACTGAAACTTTCAAAGACGGAAACAGAAAAATAACATTAAACATCAATATACAAGCACAAGATGGAGAAACACCAGCTATAACAAAAGTACTAGAAATCAACATAATATCAGATGATGTATCTATAAAACTAATAAAAAATGGAGAAAATGTAGTAACAAAATACGATTCAGAAACACACACATATAAAGAATATATATCAGCAGATACAGAACAAGTAAGTCTATCAATAGAAGCAAACAACCAATACACAACTTTAAAATCAGGAGAAACAGAAGGAAAACCACAAATATCAATAAACAACATATCTGTAAAAGACCAAGAAGAAGTAGATGTAAAAGTAACAGCAATAGCAGAAACAGGAAGAACACAACAATACACAATAAAACTACTAAGAAAATCCAAAAATGCAGATGCATCACATATCTATGTAGATAATACAGACATAATAGACAGATTTGTAGACAAAGATTCAGTACCAACAAGTATAATCTCAATACCAAAAGAAAAAGACTTAGCAACAATCAAAGTTATTTCAGCAAACGAATATGCAAGCATAAAAATAGGAGACACAGAAGAGCTAACAGGAAATGCAACAAAAAACATAAAATTACCATTAGAAGACGGAACAATAACAGTGCCAATAGTAATAACATCACAAGATGGAACAGTAACAAAAACATATAACATAATGTTTGTACGTCTATCAAATGACACAAAAATACAATGGTTAGAAGTAAACAAAAAACATATCATAGAAGACGAAAACGGAAACTATGAAATAACTGTAAAAGCAACAGAAGAAATAGCAAATGTAAAAATAGTATTATCAAATATCTTAGCAAAAGTAACAATGGGAGGAGAAGAAAAAGAAGGACAACTAGAAGAAAGCATAATCTTACCAAACGGAGACACAATAAAAACAATAACAGTTACAGCACTAGACGGAACAGTAAAAAAATACAAACTAACAATACACAAACAACAAAACAACTTAGGATTAGAAAAAGTATATTTAGATGGAAGAAAAGCAACTAAGGTAGATGATAACACATTTGAAATTGATGTAAAAAAAGGAACAACACAAGCAGAAATAAAAGCAATAGCAACAAAACAAACAGAATATGTAAGTGTAAATGGAAACCTAAACACACAAGCACAAAACACAAACACAAACTGTTCATTAGAAAACAAACAAATACCAATCAGAATAACAGCAATGTTTGAAGGAGAAGTAGACGAAACAAAAGACTACATCTTAAAAATAAAAGAAGTAGAAGAACCAGATGTATTAGAAGACTTAAAAGTAACAATAAAACTAGATGATGAAGAAATAGAACAAGACACAGACGGAAACTATGTAAAAATAGTAGACGCAAGTCAAGACAACAGCTCATTATGGGCAGGAATAATATCAGAAACATCACAAGTAAAAATAAAAGACGGAAATGGAGAAACAGAATATGCAAATCCATCAAGTCAAAAAAACTTAAGTCTAAAAAACGGAGTAACAGAAGCCACTGTAACAGTAAAAAACGGTGCAGGAGAAGAAAAAGAATACAAAGTCTATGTAATAAAAGACACAGAAGACATAAGTAACAACAATATCCAAGAAATAATAGCAGGACAAGGAGCTGTAACAGAAGGAACAATTACACCAGAAGCAGATGGAACTTATACAACATATATTAAAAAAGATGCAATAACAATAGAATTAACAGCAAAAGCACAATATCCATATTCAAAAGTAAGTATAGAAGGAAACAGAGAAACAAGAGGAACAAACACAACAACAATAAATATGGGAAATACAGCAGAAAAACAAATAATAGTAAAAATAACCTCAATTGATGGAGATGTACAACAATATTTAGTAAATATCTATAGAGAGCCATCAGAACTATATCTAAAACAAGTATATGTAGACAACAGACTAACAACAAGAACAGACGATCAAAACTTTACAATAGATATAGTAAAAGGCACAAAAACAATAGATATAAAAGCAATATTATATGACAAAAACGAATATGTATCAATTGCAGGAAACACAGGAACACAATATCAAAATACATTACAACAATATGATGTATCACAAGGAAAAACAATCAAAATAATCGTATCAAACAAACTAGACAAAACAGCAGACGATTATAAAGAAAAAGAATACACACTAACACTAACAGAAGTAGATAAAGTAGAAGACCTACAAGACTTACAACTAACAATAAAAGTAGATGAACAAGAAGTTCAAAAAACAACAGACGGAATTTACATAGCAAAAGTAGACCAAGACAAAGTAAGTAGTATGGTAGAAGCAATCTCAAGTTCAAGCACAACACAAATAAAAATAAATGATACACCATATCAAGTAAAAACATCAAAAGAAAAAGTAGACTTATCAGAAGATGTAACAAAAGTAATAATAACAGTAAAAAATGCAGCAGGAAATCAAGTAGAATATAAATTGTATATAGTAAAAGAAAACAGTCCAGCAGAAGACGACGCAAACCTAAAAGAAGTAAAAGCAAACGAAAATCAAGCCACATTAAAAGACGACGGAACATATGAAGTAACAGTAAAAGCAACAGAAACACAAGTTAACTTAGAAGCAATAGCAAACCAAGAGTTAGCATATGTATCAGTAGACGGAAACACAGAAACAAGAGGAAGCAACACAAAACAAATAGACATGAGCACAGAAACAACAAAAGTAATAACAGTAACCGTAAAATCAATAAGTGGCAAAACAAAACAATATACAATAAAAATTCACAGACTATCAGCAATAACAGGAAAAATAATAACACAAGCTGCAGACCAAACAAAACAAACCGCAACAATAAAAGTCTATAACTCACAAGACACAAGAGACGAAAATGATGCAGAAGACCCAAGAAAAGTAATCCAAGAAATACAAATAAATCCAGACGGAACATACACACTAGACTTAGAACCAGGAGAATATGACATAGTAATCAGCAAGACCTCATACCTAGAACACAGAGTAACAAATATAGTAGTAAAAGATGGGGAAATTATTACTATAGATGACATCAACATCTATGCAGGAGATCTTGACGAAAACGAAGAAATTGAAATCGAAGATCTAACAAGCATCATAGAAAACTATGGAACAATAACAGATGAAAACAAAGCACAAAAAGAAAAATATGACTTAAACGAAGACGGCACAGTAAACAAGCAAGACAGAAGCATCTTAAAAGCAAACTATGGAAAAACAAAAACAACAGAAAAATGGGTAAATCCAAATCCACCAGCAAAAAAAATCACAAGAACAAGAAAAGCAACAAAACAAGAAAATACAATTTCATCACAAAACTTTGTAGAACCACTAAAAAGCCAATACACAATAACATCAGAATATGGAACAAGAACACACCCAACAACAGGAGAAGTAAAAAAACACACAGGAATAGACCTAGCAGGAACACACCACGCAGAAGTAATCTCAATAGCAGACGGAGAAGTAATATATGCAGGAGTACAAAAAGGATTTGGTAACAGTGTAGAAATCAAGCATATTGTAAATGGGGAAACAATATACAGCTTCTACGCACACCTATCAAGAATAGACGTACAAAAAGGCCAAAAGGTAAAACAAGGAGAAACAATAGGACTAGAAGGAGGAGACCCAAAAACAGACCCAAATGTAGGAAACTCAACAGGTCACCACCTACACTTTGAAATAAGAAAAGCAAGTGGATACGGAAACGACATAGACCCAAAAAATTTTTTAGGAACAAACTTAAAAAACACCCAAAACTAAAAAGAAATTTTTAGGGACAAACTCAAAAAACACCCAAAATAAAAAATGTTTTAAGAAGCGGACTAAAAAATATCCAAAATAAAAAATAAGATGCAAAAGCACAAAAGGACGAAGCTAAAAAAAGCTCCGTCCTTTACTAATAAAAATTTCACACTATTATTTTACACTATTATTTCACACTATTATTTCACACTATTTTTTAACCAGAAAATTTGACAAATACTTAAAAGTTAAGTATAATAAATATAGGAAATGACAATCGCAGAAATGCGGTTACCACATAAAAAGGATAAACGACACATCGCTCTGCCAAGCAAATGTGCCGTTTTATTATTTGCTCAAAATAATAACTAAAGTTATAATTAAGGCAATATTTATGATAGTTACACCTATTAATCCATAGAATAATAGACAGATTATTGTCAATAATGTTGATTCTACCATAGACACCACCTCCGTTCTCACAGTAAAACTGTGTATGTAGGTGGCAACACGAACACATCTACTTTTCTCATTTCCTATGAACAGTACTATACAATATATTTTTATAAAATTCAACTAAACAAAACAAATTTATACATTTTTTTAATATTAGTGAAATAGAAAAGCAAAATCTATTTGAAAAGATTAGCAAAAAAAGCGGATATGTGCAAAAACAAGTAATAAAAAATCACGGATATGTATAAAAAGCACCTAACTCTACCCAAAAGCCACAAAAAAACTTGTCTAATATAATAATGTATAGTATAATAAAACACTAGAGAATAATAAAACCATAAAGGAAGGAACGAAAAAATGCAAATAAATCCTGAAATAATAGAAGAATTAATATTAGACGCGGGAGAAGCAAGAGCCAAAAAAGCAAGAAACTATAAGCAAGCAAAAAAGGTAATAATAACAGAAACAAAATACGAAGACCAAAACAACTTCGAAGTAAAAGCAGAAGTATATGGAACAGAAACATATAATACATATATAGAAGTAAAAAAAGGAGAAATAGAAGACATAACCTGCACATGTCCAGACTACCAACAACACTATGGAGTATGCAAACACAGTTTAGCAACAATATTAGAACTAAGAGACAAAAATGAAACAGCAAAAAAAGAACAACAAAAAAAAATCATAGACAAAAATGAAGCAAAGTATAGAAGTTTCAGACAAATAGTAAACACATTTTACAATGAAGAAATAGACGACATAGCAGAAGACGAAGAAACAACAATAAAAAACAAAGGAACAATAAAAATAGAGCCCAAAATATATTTTGACAGATTTACAGGAGAAATGAAAGCAGAATTCAAAATAGGAGAAAAAAGACTATACAAAATAAAAGAACTATCAGAATTTTATGATAGAATAATGAACAAAACATACTACAAATACGGAGACAAATTACAATTTATACACACAAAAGAAGCATTTTCAGAAGAATCACAAAAATTACTAGAATTCATACTAAAATATGCAGAAATAATCAAATACGCAAACGCAAGCTCAAACAGCACATACCACTATTATGGAAAAGCACTAAGTGACACAAGTATAATGTTAAGCAACACAGGAATAGACGACCTATTTGAAATAATAAAAGGAAAAGAAATAAGATTCCAAAGAGATGGAATAGAAGAGAATGTAGAATTTATAGACAAAGACCCAAATCTAAAATTCAAGTTAAACAAAGAAAAAGACGAATATGTAATACAACCAAACCAAGACATATTCAAAATGAACATAATAAGAGGAAAAACACACAAATATATACTAAAAGAAAGCGAATTTTACAGACTATCAAGCGAATTCGAAAAAACAAAACTAAAACTACTAAACAGTTTCAGACAAAACTACGTATCAGAACTACACCTAGCAAAAGACGACCTAATGCAACTATTCTCAGTAATAATGCCAAAAATAAAAAACGCAATAAAACTAGGAAATGTAAGTGAAGAAGAAATAGAAGAATACAAACCAAAAGAACTAGGAGTAAAAGTATTTTTAGACTTCGACAAAAACGACTACATAATAGCAGACGTAAAATTCTGTTACGGAGAAACAGAATTCAACCCACTAGAAGAAAAGCAAGACATACAAATACCAAGAAACATGGTAGAAGAAGCAAAAGCATTAAACATATTCAGAAGAACAGGATTTATGTTTGACGTACAAAACACAAGATTTATATTACCAGACAATGACAAAATATACGAATTTTTAACACAAGACATAGAAACATACATGCAAAAATTTGAAGTAATGGCAACAGACAACTTCAAAACAAAACAAGTAACAAAACCAAAAATAGGATCAATAGGAGTAAAAGTAGAAAACGACTTACTAAAAATAGACTTCAGTCAAATAGAATTCAATCTAGCAGAACTAAAAGACATAATGAACCAATACAAACTAAAAAAGAAATACCATAGACTAAAAGACGGAACATTTATAGAACTAGAAGAAAACAAAGAAATAGAATTTTTTGACCAAATACTAACAGGAATGGACTTAGACTACAAAGACATAGAAGAAGGAGAAATAGACTTACCAATAAACAGAAGTCTATACTTAAACCAACTATTAAAAGGAATAAAAGGAACAGAAATAGTAAAAAACCAAGAATACAAAAAAATAGTAAACAAACTAAACCAAGAACAATTAGAAGAAGAATATGAGCTACCAAAAACATTAAACGCAAAACTAAGATACTACCAAAAAACAGGATATACATGGCTAAAAATATTAGACAACTACAAATTTGGAGGAATACTAGCAGACGACATGGGACTAGGAAAAACAATCCAAATCTTAGCAATAATACTAAATTACATAGAAGAAACAAAAAAAGAAAAAACAGAATCAACTAACAAAAAAGAAACAGAAAACAAAGAAGAAGCAGAAAACAAAAATACATACAACACAGAAAAACAAAAAGAAAGAAAAACAAGTATAGTAATATCACCAAGTTCCTTAACACTAAACTGGCTAAACGAAGCCAAAAAATTTGCACCAAACTTACAAGTAAAAGTTATAAGCGGAAAAGCATCAGAAAGAAAAGAACAAATAGAAAACTTAGAAAAATATGACATTATAATAACATCTTACGACTTACTAAAAAGAGACATAGAAGCATACAAACAAAAAGCATACACATTCAAATTCGCAATAACAGACGAAGCACAATACCTAAAAAACAGCAACACACAAAACGCAAAAGCAGTAAAACAAATAAAAGCACAAACAAAATATGCACTAACAGGAACCCCAATAGAAAACTCACTAGCAGAACTATGGTCAATATTCGACTTCATAATGCCAGGATATTTATTCAGATACAAAAAATTCAAAAACACGTATGAAGGACCAATAGTAAAAGAAAACGACGAAATAGCAATGAAAAAACTAAAAATGCTAATAGAACCATTTGTACTAAGAAGAACAAAAAAAGAAGTACTAACAGAACTACCAGAAAAAACAATAACAATACTAAACAACGAAATGAACGACGAACAACAAAACATATATTTATCATACTTAGCACAAGCAAAAGAAGAAGTAGCAGAAGAAATAAACATAAACGGAATAGAAAGAAGCCAAATAAAAATCTTATCAGCACTAACAAGACTAAGACAAATATGTTGTCACCCAAAAATATTCATAGAAAACTATGAAGGAACAAGTAGCAAACTAGAACAATGTATGGAAATAGTAGAAGACGCAACAGAATCAGGACACAAAATATTAATATTTTCCACATACACATCAATGTTTGAAATAATGGAACAACAACTAAAAGAACAAAAAATACCATACTATAAACTAACAGGAAGCACAAAAGTAGACGAAAGAATAAAAATGGTAGACGAATTTAACACAAACCAAAACATAAAAGTATTTTTAATATCACTAAAAGCAGGAGGAACAGGACTAAACTTAACAGGAGCAGACATGGTAATACACTATGACCCATGGTGGAACCTATCAGCAGAAAACCAAGCAACAGACAGAGCATACCGAATAGGGCAAAAAAACAATGTGCAAGTATACAAGTTAATAACCAAAAACACAATAGAAGAAAAAATATACGAATTACAAATGAAAAAAGCAGAACTAGCAGAAAACATGTTAAGCACACAAACCAAATTCATAAACAAACTATCAAAAGACGAAATAATGAAACTATTCAGCTAAAAAATCAAACAAAAGACAAAATAATAAAACCACTCAGCTAAAAAAATCAAACAAAAGACAAAATAATAAAACCATTCAACTAAAAAATCCAAATATATAGTAAAATATTCAAATCCATGAAAAGTTTAAAAATAACAAAACTTAAATACAAAAAACACTCAAACTCAAAATAAAGACTATAAAAATCCAGAACCAATAATAAAGAAAGAAGGAAAAAATGGAACAATATATAAATGTAATAGGAGGAGGCTTAGCAGGAACAGAAGCAGCATACCAAATAGCAAAAAAAGGAATAAAAGTAAAACTATATGAAATGAAACCACAAAAACACACACCAGCACACAACAGCAATGATTTAGCAGAAATAGTATGCAGTAACTCCTTAAAATCAAATTTAATAACAAACGCATGTGGACTACTAAAAGAAGAACTAAGAAAATTAGACTCACTACTAATAAAAATAGCAGACGAAACAAAAGTACCAGCAGGCCAAGCACTAGCAGTAGACAGAGAGCAATTTTCAAAAAAAGTAACAGAACAAATAAAAAACAACCCATTAATAGAAACAATAACAGCCGAAATAGGAAAAGACATATCAATAAAAGACCTATCAAAAGAAGCAATAACAATAATAGCAACAGGACCACTAACATCAGAACCACTAGCAAAAGAAATACAAGAAATAACAGGACAAGACAAATTTTATTTTTATGACGCAGCAGCACCAATAGTAACAAAAGAAAGCATAGACTTCAACATAGCATTTTATGGAGACAGATACACACAAGAAAAAAAGAAAGAAGAAACAATGGAAGAATGGCAAAAAAGAATAAAAGAAATAAACAAAAGTAAAGAAAAAACAGAAGAAAATATAAACAACAGTGAAGAAAAAGTGGAAAACAATCAAGAAACATTAAGCAACAAAGAAGAAAACACACCAAATATCAACGAAAAAAACTCAGAAAACAGCTACATAAACTTACCATTCAATCAAGAAGAATACGAAGAATTTTGGAAAGCACTAACAGAAGCAGAAGTAGTAACACTACACGAATTTGAAAAAAGAGAAATATTTGAAGGATGCATGCCAATCGAAATCATGGCAAAAAGAGGAAAAGACACGCTAAGATTCGGACCACTAAAACCAGTAGGATTCGACGACCCAAGAACAGGAAAAAGACCATATGCAGTAGTACAACTAAGACAAGACGACACACAAGCATCAATATATAACATAGTAGGCTTCCAAACAAATCTAAAATTTGGAGAACAAAAAAGAGTATTCTCAATGATACCAGGACTAGAAAAAGCAGAATTCATCAAATATGGAGTAATGCACAGAAACACATACATAAACTCACCAACACTACTAGACCAAACATACAACCTAAAAAGCAACACAAATATATACTTTGCAGGACAAATAACAGGAGTAGAAGGATATGTAGAATCAATATCATCAGGAATGGTAGCAGCACTAAACGCAGTAAACCAATTAGAGAAAAATAGAACCAAAAAAACAGAAACAGAAAAAACAAAAGAAAAAATTATATTTTCAGAAAACACAATAATAGGAAGTCTAGCAAAATACATATCAACAAAAAACGAAAAATTTCAACCAATGAACGCAAACTTTGGAATATTACCAGAACTAGAAGGCAAAAAAATAAAAGACAAAAAAGAAAGATACCTAAAACTAGCAGAAAGAAGTTTACAAAATTTTATGTAAAACTATTGCAAAAACAATAAAAATTTGTTATACTAAAAATAGCGTAAAAAAGAGAAAACGATAGAAAAAAGTAAAAATACTAGTATTTTAAGAAAGGAAAAACAAAGTATGAGTAGTAAAGTAGATTTAAAAATGTATTTAGAAGGATACAAAAATGTATCAAAAAAAGCACAAAAATTAGGAATAGAAGATTTAGATAAAAGAAAAGAAGAACTAGAAAACCAAATAAAAAAAGCAGAAGAAACAGTAAATAAAATGACAGGAATGACATCAAAAGAATTCCAAGCAAAATCTAAAAAATACATGGATTTAATAAAAAATAATGAAAAAGAACTAACAGAAATAGACAAAAAACAAGAAGAAAGAGCAAAAAATCCAACAATAGAGCAAGAAATAAAAGATCTAGGACAAGCCAAAAAGAACATCATAGAAAGTGCAAAAGAAGCAGCAAACAAAGCACTAAATGAATTAGAAGACAACAAACCAAATATAAAAGCACTAAACGAAAAGAAAAAAGAACAACAAAACATAGAACAACAACTAAAAGACATGAAACAAGAAGAAAAAACAAATCCAAAAAAGGTCAAAGACACAAAATATAAAGAATACTTAGCACAAAAATTGAAAACAGTAAAAAAAGAAATAAAAGGAATAGAACCAGAAGCTAAAAAAGAAGAAACACAACAAAAAGCAGAAGAAAAAGAAATAAAAGAAGAATTAAGAAAATTTTTATTAAATGTAGGAAAAGTAGACAGAGGAGAAGAAACAATCCCAATGGCATCAGATGTAGAAGCATCAAAAACAAAAGAAAACGAACAAAAGCAAACAAGAAAAGAAAATAAAGAAAATGAAGAATACTTAAAAGCATGGGATGAAGCAATAAAAGAAAATGAAATTAGAGACGCATGGGCAGAAGCAGAAAAAGAAAATAAACAAAGAGAAGCAGCAAAAAATCTTATAAGCAAAAAAGAATATGCAAAATACACTGACGAACTACCATTTGACATAGAAATAACACTAGGAAGAAAAGGAGTCATAATATACAACCAAAAAGAATATAAAATACCAAGAAGAGCATTAAGAAACACAGACGAATTAGACAGTTTAGAAATAATAACAGCAATAGAAGAAACAGGAATGAAAATAGAAGACCCAAAAATGCTAGAACAAATCTTAAAAATAAGTCCAACAGATTATACAGTAATACAAGGAATCTGCATGGCAAAGAAAATGGAAAACAGTGATAAAGCAACAATATTAAACAACTACTTTAACGAATGTTTTAAAGCATCAAAACACGAAAAAGTAAACAACATCTGTAACATCACGTATGATCTAAATGACATCTCAAAAGCAAGCACAATGAAAGAATATGACAGATTTTCATTTTTACAAAAAGCAAAAAGAGCAGAAAGATACAACATAGGAAAACAAGAAGGAAGATTCAAACCAACATTCTTCTCAAAAATAATGGACAAAATATTGGGAGAAGGAAGCCTAGAAAAATTAGCAGAAAAAAATGAAACAAGAGAAATAGAAAACGCAACAGCAATAAACACAGCACTAAGTAAAGACGATGTCACAGAAGCACATAACTTCCTAAACAGCCTAAAAGTAGACCAAAAACAAAACATAGGAAAAGACTTCGAAAGAACAACCCTAGACGACGAACAAATGAAAGAAATCAAAAATGTCTATGCAGAAGAAGCCCAAAAAAGAGAAGAAGGAGAAAGCAGATAAAAAGCAAACAATAAAAAATATAATAAAATCAAAATAAATAAAAATAATACAAAAAAGAAAACAAAACGAAAATAAAAACGAAAAATAAAAAAACAAGAGTAAAAAAGAAATAGCATATAATAAATATATAACTAAACATAAAAAAATATACCCCAAAAAAGGAACACAAAAGTCTCTTTATTGGAGGTATATTTTTTTACGCTTATTAAACCAAAAGGTGCACTTTTAATATGTTCTATAAAAACCAACTATATGATAAAATAGCTAAATAGAAAAAATAAAAAAGCCTTTCAAAAAGTTTTTATAAAAATAATGCCCCAAAAGCAAATTTTATAAAAAATCTTTAAAAAAGGTATAATTAATTTATAAACTTAAATAAAAATATACAATCAATTTTATAACATATACCAACAAAAAATGCAATATTAAGTTGAAAAAAATTATATAAAAATCATATAAAGAATTTAGAAAAATCGTTGATACTGTAAGTAAATACGATTTTTTTGTTTTTTATTAAGTTTATAACTTAATAAAAAAATCATAAGAAAAAGAAGGAGGAATTTAAAAAATGAACACAAAAAAGAAAAACGCAAGAGGAATTACGCTAATAGCATTAGTAATAACAATAATTGTACTATTAATATTAGCAGGAATAACAAATATATAATAAAATGCTGATATTTCAAGGGGTTGAAGTCTTGATATTCAGCATTTGTTATTAATTTGTTATTAATTTATAAGAATTTATAGAAGTTTATGATGTTTTTCTAATATTATTTAACACAATAATTTTTCCAGTTTTATATGTTACAAGTTTTATTGCTTCAATTTTTTCCTCTATGTAAATATGATTATAAGTATCACTTCCAATATTACCATTTTTGTGACCTATAATAGAATTTATTATTGTTTGTTTTATATTTAATCTTTGTAATTCTGTTTCAAGTGTATGTCTACCACAATGAGCAGTTTTGTTTGCTAGGAATGGGTGGTTGCCTCTGAAATATAATCTATAATAAGTGTTATAGTCTGCATAAAAGAGTCTTTTACCGTTAGATTTCATAAATAAAAAATCGTTATTTTCATTATAATACTTTTCAAAAATGGACTTAATATCAGGGTGTATAGGGATTTCTCTGTTAATACCATTTGCAGTTTTTATACCTCCAACAAAAAAACCTTCTTTTAAATGAATGTTTTTAGTGTAAAGAAAGAATAATTCTTCCGCACGACATCCAGTATAAATGGCAAGTAAAAGGATATTTCTAACGAGATCTTCTTTATCATTATCGGTTTGGATTTTCCATAAATAGTCAATTTGATCATAAGTGAATGGCATTCTTTTATTTTTTTGAATATGTGAACCAGTTGCTTTTAATGTGTCAGTATATTTTTTGTCAATAATATCTTCATTATATGCATATTTATCCATATTTTTTAATAAAGTAATACATTGTTTTATAGATGATGGAGTTTTGCCATTTAAAAATGATTGAAAATCTGATGTTCTTAATTCTCTATAAATTTTATCATAAAGTTCTTCGGAATGATTATAGGCATTTATCATATTTAATGAACTATGTAATGCAAATTTACCATTACCAGGCTTAATGTGCTTCTCTCTTTCAATTTGCATTTCTTCTTTAGTTGGAAATAGATTGTTTTTCATTTCTTCAAAAACTTGCTTAAAAGTATAGTTTCTTTTGTTTTTTCTATGTATATTTGCACTTATGATATTAACAGGTACAAGAGGATATGGAACTTTAGGAAAGAATGCAATCCTGTCATATTTATTTTGTTTTATTTTTAATGGTATAGGGTTTTTATGGTATATTTCTAAACATACCAAAGCATCTAATTGTTCTTCAAAAGTATCGATATCATAGTACAGTGGTTTACCATATAAATCTTTACCTATTAATATTCTTGCAGCATAAGGTTTTTGACGACCTTTCCCTAAAAAAGCTACTGTCCCTGTTCCATTTGCTCTTTTTTTCATAATTTTCATAATAAAAATACCTCCAATTTTATAATTTATTTTTAATAAACTATTGAAAAGTGAAAGTATTTTTTGTATAATATTAGTACATTCACTTTTAATAGTGTTTGCGAGGAATAAATGTATCGGTTCGTGGTAAAATTGATTACATCTATTCCTTATTTTTTTATTTATTCTTATTTTGTTTTTTCTTATTCTTTAAAAATTCAGCAAATCGCCTTAATTCTTCAATATCATTATCATCAAGTCCTTCTGTATCAATGTTATTTTTTGAAACAAAATTAGAATTTTTATTTTTTTCATATTCCGCTAAATCAGCATAACCAGCTTTAACATATAAATCCAAGTAACTAACTCCATATACTGAAGCTAATTTTTTCAAAACTACTGCACTGGCTCTGCGGTGTCCATTTTCTACAAGAGATAAGTAGCTATTTGAAACTTTAGCTAATTCATATACCTCTCTAGTGGATAATCCTTTATTTTCTCGTAATTTTTTTAGATATAGGCCCATTTCTTTAAGAGACATTTCCATAATGATTCCTCCAATCAATAATATTATATCATTTATGATTACTTTTGTAAAGAATTTTATAAAAATTATTAAAAAAGTGTTGACAAATGAAATCTATATGATATAATGCTTTCAAAAGAAAACAGAAAGGAGATGAAAAAATGGCAAATAGAACTATAATACTTAAGGACGCGGAAATATTTAAAAACATTATAACTAAAGAAGGATTTTCTTACAGACAGCTGGCAAAAGAAGCGGATTGTTCACAAACTCAAATTAGTTTAATAGCTAATGGGGAAAGAAATCCTAGTCCAGAACTAGCAGTTAATATTTGTAGAGTACTTAACAGGCAATTTGATGATATTTTTTTTATAAAAAGTGATTTCAAAAGAAATCAAAAATAACCACGAACCGATACAGAAAAAGAAAGAGGGTGAGAACTTGGAAGATGATAATGAAGAAGTAGAAAGGTTAACTCCTGCAGATATTGCACCAAAATTAAAAATGAGTGTTGAAGGAGTTAGAGCAGCATTAAGACAAGACAAATTTCCATTTGGAATAGCATTTCAAGGAAAGACAGGACAATGGAACTATTTAATAATAAAAAGCAAATTTGAAAAATGGTTGAAAAATATTTAGGGAGGTGAATTTAATGAAAAAAATAAACAAAAGCAAACTATATGAACTTATAGGAAAAGCAACAGTAAGAGCAACAGTATGGGCAATGTCAGTATATTTAGTATATCAAGCAAGCTTGTATATATTAGATAATTGTATAACAGTGTACAGATAAAACATAATCAAGAGAAACTAGTTGAAAGGAGGAAGATATATGTTTTTTGCAATAGCAGGATTTTTGTCTGGAGCATTATTAGTACTTCTATTTAATGAAAATGCAGAAAGAGCAAATGAATTGTTAAAAGATACAATAAACAATTTAGAAGAGGATATAGATCTATTAAATTCAAAAATAAAGAACAGAGACAGAATGATAGAAAAGCAACAAAAAGACAATGCAATATTACTAGATAATGCAGCAGAATTAAGAGCGAAAATGGAAGATTTAAGAAACAATATAGAATTACTAACAAATAATTTAACAGACGAAAATAAAGAACTAATTCCAGACTACCAATCAGAAAATTAGTTCAAAAAATACACATAAATATATGAATTTCTATTGTTATTATAGCATTTTTAACAGTAGAAATCAAGAGGAGGATAAGATGTTAGATAATATAATGGTACAAGATTATATAGATTACAAAGTAGAATATGATGAAGATTATGAACAAGATGATATAGCATATGAAGACAAAGTTTCAGAAAGGATGAGTTAAAAATAATGGAAAGTTTAAGTTTGTATCAGATAACAAGTGCATTTCCAAAATTAATAGACCAGGAAGAAATGTCAGAAGAAGACAAAAAAGAAGTAGAAAAAGAATTAACAGAATTATTACAGAAAAAAAGCCAAAATTTGATTGGGTATATAAGAAATATAGAATTAACTATTGAAGCAATGAAAAATGAAGAAAAGAGGATCTCAGAGCAAAGAAAGATATTAGAAAGTAGACTTACAAAATTCAAAGAATATGTAAAAGAATGCATGGAACAAAATGGATTTACAAAAATAGAAACACAGCTAGGAGCACTAAGTATAGCTAAAAATCCAATAAGTGTAGAAATATATGATGAAACTCAAATACCAGATGAATACAAAACAAAAGTAATAGAAATAAAAGCGGATAAAACAGCAATAAAGAAAGCTTTAAAAGAAACAGGAGAAATAATACCAGGGACAAGGATAATAGACAATAAAACAAGTTTAAGATTAAAGTAGGAGGTAATAAAATGTTAGCTAAAAAGGCGACATTAGAAGATGTGAATTTAAAAATAATGGTATGGGGGGAAAGCGGAAGCGGCAAAAGTAGGTTTGCATTATCTTCTCCTAATCCAATTGTTGTAGATTTAGAAGGAAGTACAAGATTGTATGCTAATCAATTTGATTTTTATAAAGCTGAAGTAAATAAAACAAATAATAGAGCAAGTAATCCAGCAACATTAACAGTAAATCTAATAGAGGAAATATTGGAAGGAAAATATCCAGATAGAAAAACATTAATAATAGATCCAGTTACAGATTTATTAGATTGTATAGAAGATGTTAGTGCAAAAAAATATGAGCAAATGATAGGAAAAAAAGTAGGAGAATTAAATCAATTACAAAAAACAAAATGGTATGCATATCGTAGAGAAATGGCAAGAACAGTATTAAATCAATTAAAAGATATTCCAATGAATTTGATATTGGTGGCAAGGGCAAAGAATGTTTGGGATACAAAAGATGGAAAAATGCAACCGGTAGGACTTACATATGATGCTTTGGACATAGTAGAGTATTTGATGGATATAGTGATTCAATTAGAAAAAACAGGAGAAGAAACAAAAGCAATTGTAAAGAAATCAAGGATAGGAAATTTACCAAAAATTTTAGATGTGAAAGATTATTCATCCATAGAAAAGGCATTGAAAGCTGGTAGTGAAAAATTAGCTGAAGAACAAGAGTAGGTGATGAAATGCAAACTACAGGGACATTGGAAGAAATAAGTATAGATTATAAAACAGGAAAACCAAAAATAAGCTTTTTAATTGATGGAAGAGACAAGTTATCAGATATAGAACAGTTAAGAGGTTTAAAACTTAAAATAGAAGCCAAAAAGTATATAAAAAAGAGAACAATTAATGCAAATAATTATTTTTGGAAACTGTTACAGGAATTATGCGAATTAGCTGAAATAGATACAGTTGAAGAATATAAAAGAAGGATTAAAGAGTTAGGAATATTTAGAAGATTTAAGATAGAAGCAGAAAATATAAAAACATTTGAAAAGATGTGGAATGCACAAGGAATAGCATGGTTTTGTGAAATAGCAGATACAACGTATATAAATAATACAGAATTTAAGATAATAAATGCTTATTATGGTTCAAGTTCTTTTAACTCAAAGCAAATGAGTAGGCTTATAGACGGTGTAGTTCAAGATTGTAAAGTTTATGGAATAGAAACAAAATCACAACAGGAAATAAATAGCTTATTAGAAAGTTGGAATAAAAAATGAAATCAATTTTACAAAACAAAAAAGAAAGCTATATCAGTGGACAAACTTATGGACTAGAAGAACATCATATATATTTTGGTACAGGAAAAAGAAAAATATCAGAGAAAAACGGATTCAAAGTATGGCTAACATATTCAGAACATAGAGGAACATATGGAGTACATGGAAAATATGGCCATGATTTAGATTTGAAGTTAAAGCAGGAATGTCAAAAAGAATATGAAAAAAATCATACAAGAGAAGAATTTATAAAATTAATAGGAAAAAGTTATTTATAAAAAATATTAGGAGGAAAAGAAAATGGCTAATAAAAATGAAATAGTAATAAGTATAGATGAATATAAAGAATTGTTATTGAAGGATAAACCTAACAATACAGATACAATGTTGTTGGATAGGATAAAAACATTGTTATATGATCATATACAATATGAAAAAGACTGGAATAATAATGTAAAAATAGATTTTAAATATGACAGCAAATTTTGTGATGAATTAATAACAACTATAAAAGTAATAGATAAAGAATTTTACAAGGAAATGATTAAATTTGTTTGTGATGAAAAGGCAAAAAAGGATGCTGAAAAAGTAAAGATGGAAAAGGCAAGAGCTATAAAAGATTTAGATGAAGAATAAAGCAACAGGGCTAGACACAAAACTAGCCCTGAAATTGTACGAAAGGAGAAAACAATGGCAGAAAGAAGAATGTTTGCCAGAACAATAATAGATAGTGATGCGTTTCTTGATATGCCACATACAACTCAATTATTATATTTTCATTTGAGTATGAGAGCAGATGATGATGGATTTATAAATAATCCTAAAAATATAATGAGAATGATAGGTTGCAAAGATGATGACTTAAAAATACTACTAACTAAAAAGTTTATATTACCATTTGAAAGTGGTGTAGTAGTAATAAAACATTGGCAAATACATAATTACATACAAAAAGATAGATATCACGAAACAAAATATAAAGAAGAAAAAGCAATGTTACAACTTGATGAAAATAAAGCTTATACATTAATGGATACAAAATGTATACAAGATGTATACAAAATGGATACTCAGGTTAGAGATAGGTTAAAGTTAGGTAAGGATAGTATAGAGTTAGATAATAATATACTAGCTTCCGAAGAAAAATCTTCTACAGCTTCTGGAAAAGCCAACAAACACAAATATGGGGAATATAAAAATGTATTGTTGAAAGATGAAGAATTGCAGAAACTACAGAAAGAATATCAAAACTGGGAAGAACTTATAAAATATCTTGATGAGTATATTGAAATGAAAGGGTATAAAGCAAAATCACATTATTTATGTATAAGGAAATGGGTTGTAGAAGCAGTAAAAAAAGAAAACTTAAAAAATCCTAAAAAAGATAAAGACACGAGTAAGGTGGTGGATTTTTAGATGAATAAAGATGAATTTAAAAGACAGATATCAAAAATTCAAACAGCATATAACAAGATATTTACAAAAGAAGAAATGACAGTGTGGTATGAAGAGTTTAAAAGTACAGATAAAACAGAATTTGAAAAAGCTATTGAAAAAACAATACAAGAAGTTAAGTTTATACCTAAAATAGCGGATATAAGAGCGAGGATAGAGAGAAATCCATTAGATTATTATATAAAAGATCCACGTAGAATTTTATATAAAAATTTAGAATGGGGAAAATTTGTAGATTAAAAGGAGTGATAGACAAATGAAGATGAATCAAAGGCAAAGAATAATAGATTATATAAGACAATTTGGAAGCATAACAAGTAAAGATGCTTACAATGACTTAGGGATAACACAATTAGCAACAAGAATAAAAGAATTAAAAGAGTTAGGTTATGAATTTGAAACAAAATGGGAAAGTAGTAAAAACAGATTTGGCGAATCGGTAAGTTTTAAAAGATATTATTTAATGGATATGATAACAAAAAATATGAACCATATTCCAAGAATTTAGGAGGTAGTTATGATAATAGTAAGTCAAGATAAAGGAAAAATAATAAATTTTGATAATATGACACGAGTTTATATAACCTTTGATGAAGGTGATGATGATGTTTGTATAAGAACTGAAACAGTAGATAGTTTGTATGAAGACTTAGGATATTACAAGACAGAAGGAAGGGCAAAAGAAGTATTAGCAGAAATAACAGAATTTTGGAAAAATGGAGCAATGTCAGATTACAAAGGTTTCATATGTTATGAAATGCCAGAGGACTAGCCTATGAAACAGATAAAAAAGAATACACTATGTTATTACTGTCTGGGCTGTAGCAAACAAGAAAGTGAATATTATAAAACAGTAATGAGGTGTAAAAGTTTTACGGCAGGAAAAGAAAATTGGCAAGAGAAATTAAGAGAGGAGCTAAAGAGAAATGAACAAGATAGAAATACCATTTAGATTGCCTAGTTTAAATCAATATATAAACGAATGCAGAAAAAATAGATATGCTGGTGCTAATATGAAAAAGAATGTTGAAAAAGACATATGTTGGTATATAAACTCTTTACCCAAATATAAAAATTCAATAAAAATTCATTTTATATGGGTTGAAGAAAATAAAAAACGAGATTTAGACAATGTATGCTTTGCCAAAAAGTTCATATTAGACAGTATGGTAAAAGCAGGAAAGTTAAAAGATGATAATAGAAACTTTGTAAAAGGTTTTAGAGATGATTTTGAATATGGGAAATCAAGTAAAATTATTCTAGAAATAGAAGAAATTAAATGAAAGGAACATAAGAGATGAACAGAAAATGTAAAATAGAATTATACAATGATCACTTTGAAAATGCCAAAAGATATGGAATACCACATGCACAACTAATTATAGCAGATATACCATATAACCTTGGAAATAATGCTTATGCAAGTAATCCAAGCTGGTACATAAATGGAGATAATAAAAAAGGAGAAAGCGATAAAGCGAATAAAGCATTCTTTGATACTGATAAAGACTTTAAAATAAACAATTTTTTTAATTTTTGTACAAGATATTTAAAGAAAGAACCGAAAGAAAAAGGACAAGCTCCAGCAATGATAGTATTCTGTGCTTTTGAACAAATGCAAATGGTAATAGACGAAGCAAAAAAACACGGATTAATGAAAAGTTACCCATTAGTATTTGTAAAAAATTATTCTGCATCAGTATTAAAAGCTAATATGAAAATAGTAGGAGCAACAGAATATGCAGTGGTACTTTATAGAGATAAACTACCAAAATTTAATAATGGCAAAACAGAAGAACAAAAAGGAAAAATGATATTCAACTGGTTTGAATGGAAGAGAGATAATTCTAAACTATATCCTAAGATACATCCAACACAAAAACCAATTACCTTATTAAAGCAACTAATAGAAATATTTACAGATGAAGGTGATGTAGTAATAGATCCAGTAGCACGGAAGTGCAAGTACATTAAGAGCATGTGCAGAATTGAAAAGAAACGCTTATGGCTTTGAAATAAAAAAAGATTTTTATAATCAAGCAAAAGAAAAAATGATAAGTGAAGATATTTTAAATGGAATAATGGAAGATGGACAAGTTACATTTGAAGCACTTATGTAAGGAGGTAAGAGATGATAGAAGTAAACGAATATGTAAGAACTAAAGATGGAATATCAAAAGTTATAGAAAATGTAGACAAATATGTAACAGAAAAACAAATATGTGTTGATTTTATAAGTGGAATGTATCATCAAGTGATATCTAAACACAGTATAGTAAAACACAGCAAACAACTAATAGATTTAATAGAAGTTGGAGATATAGTAAACAGACATTTGATTATTGATAAATATGAAGATGTCGACGAATATGGCAATGATTTTTGGTGCTTAATTATAGAAGACGATTCGCTTTTAAATAGAAGCGTTAGAGAAGAAAATATAAAAACAATACTAACAAGAGAAAGTTATATGGCTAATTGCTATAAAGTAGGAGGAGAAGAAGATGAGTGATTATGTAAGAAAAAAATGTGTAAGGTTTAAAATACCTCAAAATATAA
>ENA-OWRJ01000896-OWRJ01000896.1-human-gut-metagenome-genome-assembly--contig:-NODE-896-length-36248-cov-6.787196_pt1 | contig 36248 bp, 27 predicted proteins | sample MGYA00248269_ERZ651897 | MGnify/ENA primary metagenome ERZ651897 (study PRJEB26924, sample SAMEA4378252) | human gut metagenome | biome: human gut; feature: human-associated habitat; material: faeces...
AGAAATGCTATACCTTCCTTGACGGTGATGAGTTTATTCCGAACTGGGGTTTTGGCGAAAACAACTGCGGAAATGAAGTCAATTTGTCTGTAAAGGGAGATATTATCCGTAACGGCAGTGAAATTACTGCTGCTGATAAGCCGTTTTTACTTGATGTCGTTGGAAGATACGAGGTTAAAATCGGCGGTAAATCTTATGATACAATTTGCGTTATGGACATCGAAACCTATGATGGCGGTGTTGTCAGTGAACAGTATCTCGACAAGAACGGCAGGACTATTCTTTGGAGAAGATTTAACCGTAACGATTGGGCAAAAGACCGCTATAAGAAAAACTGGACGGAAATTCTTCCTGAAAATGAGCGAATTACCGTGAACGGCGAGGTTTATGTCCACTGGTATAATTGTATTACCGACTATATTCTTTAATTATAAAGAGGTACTCAATGGATAGAACAGAATGGCTTCTATGCCCGACTTGCAAAGGCAAAACCCGTGACCGAATAAGAGAGGATACAATTCTTATAAACTATCCTCTCTACTGTCCGAAATGCAAGCAGGAGCATTTAATCGAAGCTAAAAATTTAAAAGTTACAGTTATCAAAGAGCCAGACGCAAAGGTGCAGAGCCGATGAACTTGAGAAATAACAGTTCATCGGCTCTTTTTGTTTGGTATGTACGCAATTACTTTTCTGAAGCTGTACCTATCAAGGCTTTAGCAGTTGCTTTGACGACTTCCAGAGAACGCTCATCGCAGTTGTAAAGCATACGGATAAGGTTTTCTACCTCGGATTCTTTGGACGGTTTCTCGGGGTAGAAAATCAAGTCCGGTGAAATGGACAACTCTCGGATTAACTTGTAAAGAATATCGTAGCTTGGCTTTTTGCCCTCATTTTCAATTCTATACAAATATCGCTCGGTAATGCCTATGCGTTCTGCAAGCTCCTCCATTGTGAGTTCGGAACGCTGTCGTGCAGCTTTAATAATTTTACCGAGTGTTTCAGGTTCAGTATGCACTTGCAGTTCACCTCCGCTGTATATAATTATACAGAAATCTGTCGAAATTATAATGGCATAGAGGTTCTGCGTTAAAGTGTACTGTTGGTTCAAAACGAAATATGCAAATTACCTCGTCAAAAAAAACTGAATTGTGACGAGGAGCATTTTGCTGTCTTAATTCCTCCGGTTCAGTTTTTGGACTGGAGGTTTTTTATGTGCTGGAGTAGTTCCTGCATTTCGCTGCCTGTTTTAAGCAGCGAATACAAGCATATCTCACAGGCATAAAAGTAAATATTGATTGCTCAAAAAAAGAGTAGCTTTTGCTACGGGATTCGTGAGCATTCATACTGAACTGTGTGTTCAGATTTGCGATGAAATATTAGTGTTATCCCCTGTTATGCGGTTTATACCGTATGACAGGGGATTTTTTGTTTTTCCGTATTTAAAAGGTATGGAACGATGTCGTTCTCCTCCGATCCGAAATTTTGATTCACACAAAAATTCAAAATTTCGGAGGAAACGACTATGTCAGATGAAGAAATCAAAGTTGAAGTATATAAGACCGAGGACGGTAAAAACTGCCTTGTTCTCGCAAGTGTATATAAAAATAACTGTTCACAGGAAACTACGGTTATCGTTGAAGATGATGTGCTGGAGGTTTTTGAAGCAGCTCGCAGAGAAAGTGAAAGACAGCGTTCTCGTGAGCGTAGGCACGGATTGAAGAAAATCTATCTCGGCAACGAAGATTACGAAGCAAAGCTGGGAATGGTGACGCAGGCTCCCGATGAAGAGATACATAGCGATATGTACTTGGAATACCTTAAACAGTTTTTCGACGATAAGGTTTACAAGCGTGGAATGATGTATTATCTGCATAAATTCACGGAAGCAGAGATTGCAGAGCTTGAAGGTGTATCACAAGCAGCAGTTTCAAAGAGTATCAGAGCATTTAAGGAAGTAATGGCGAAGTTGTACAATTATGACCTTGAATAATTATTTCGATTTATAATTTGCTACAAATCTTTTTCTTTGGGTTATAAAAACGCCCTCTGAGTGACCGGAATATGTGAAAGGGGTTAATCTGCTCCTTTCACATACCACTCAGAAGGGAGGCAGAGAATATGCACGGAGATGATGTAGCAAGTGCAGGCGTAAGCGTTGCAACGCAAATCGTTTCAAAGGCAACCGAAATCCTTTTGGATATGCTCAAGGTTGCAATCGAAAAGGAACGAGAAGCCGCACGGCTGAAGCAGTCCGAAAATCAGCAGACGGTATTGTCCGGCGGCGAGGTGACATACCAGAAGCTGAAAGAGGGTGGCGAAGTCACAATGCTCCCGTCCTTTGCAAAGGAGGATTACGGAGAATTTCTCAAACGGGCGAAAGAAATGGACATTCCTGTTGCGGCGATACAGGAACACGGCAAAGAAAATACCCTTTCCCTTTTCTTCAATGAAAAGGATAAGGAAGCGGTAAATGCCATTGTTAAGGATATTGTCCGAGAGAAGCTAAAGCAGCCCGAACAGACCGAGCGAATGATTACCATTGAAAAGGAACAGGTTGAAGGTTTCCAGATGTATTGTTCAGATCACGATATACCTGTGAATTTTATGGAAACGCAGAATGGCGTCAAGTGTATTTTCGCCGCTGCTTACGAAAAGCAGATGGAGGCGGCTGTGGAGAATTTCAAAAAGCTTCACAGCGAGCTTTCCCAAACCGCTATTGATGTGCAGAAAGATGAAAAAGGGAAGCTGAAAATTACGGTCGATGATACCACTCAGGGAAAATCGCTTAAAATGAATTTCTGTACCAAAGCAAAACTTGAAAGAGTATTGCAGGAGCGAATGGGATTTTCAAAAGTAAAGGCTGTGGAAGCAGCAAACGCACTTGCCGCAAAAATGTCCGACCAACAGCTCGGATATTATCTCAGCGGTTCAAGGCAGCTTGAGCAGATGGCTTATTACGAAAAGGACATCAAGTTTGAAAACGAGAATGTTCTGACGGATAAGTTCTCATTTGCGAAAATGCAGTTTCAGGAGGAAGATACTCCGAAACTCACCATTACCGATGAGCGAGGGCATTTCGTTGTGCTTTCTGCAAACACACGGGACAGAGCCGAGATTGAAAAAAGTATCCGTCAGCATTTAAAGATTGAGGATACGGAAACGGTCAAGGCGATTATGACAAAAGCCGAAAGGCTTGGTTTTGTCGATGAGCCGAAGCAGGTTCAGTTCAAGGAGTTCCTTATTGAGCGTGAAACGCAGTCCGCATTTACGGTGCGTGGCGGTTCTACGGTAGTCAGACTTGATTTGTCTGACAAGGAAACCGCAAAGAAACAGCTTATGGACAGCTTTGGAATGACATCGGTAAAGGCAGATAAAATCATCGACAAGGCACAGAAGCAGACAGTTGTAAACAATCTGCTGAAAAAGGCTAAAGCAAAGGCGGCGTTGACAGCCGACGCTATCAAGCATAAAAAGCTGGATAGGGGGTCACGCAAATGAGCCGAGTAGCAAAAAAGCCTGATTTCGTTACAATCAGCATTTATGCGGTGCTTGCCGTGTTTGTGATTTATTTTGCGGCTTCGTTGGGAGCGTGTTTTGACCTTTCAACAAATGAAGAAGGCAAGGTTGATTTTGATAACCTTGCAAACAGCTTGGAAACAACCCTTATGGACACTGAGCTTGTCTTTGAACAGGTCAAGGCTGGCGGCAATGCCGTTATGTTTCCCGTTTTTACCGCTTTCGGTATCGGACTTTATGTGCTGATGAAAATCACAGGCAAGAAGAAATTTCACCGAAAGGGCGAGGAACACGGTTCTTCAAGGTGGGCGAACAAGAAAGAAATTGCTTCGCTTTTGGATAAGCCACCTAAAAAGAAAAAGGGCGAGAAGAAGCCCCGTGACCAGCCTAAACCGAAAAAAGGCGAGTTTGTTATGGACAATAACATCATTCTTACAAATGATGTGAAAATGTCCCTTAACACAAGGCAGACGAGGAAAAACCTCAATGTTATGGTTATCGGCGGTTCAGGTTCGGGTAAATCCCGTTTCTATGTAAAGCCGAACCTTATGCAAGCAAACACAAGCTATGTCTGCACCGACCCTAAAGGCGAGCTTCTTCGCTCTACGGGAAAAATGCTGGAGAGCTACGGCTATAAAATAAAGGTGTTCAACCTTATTGATATGGCTCACTCTCACAATTACAACCCATTCAACTACATTTATGACGTTGACGGAAATTACAGTGCAACCGCTGTAATCAAGATGGTAAACGTCTTGATGAAGAACACCTCAAAGGAGGGCGGCGGTGGAGGCGATCAGTTCTGGGACGACTCCACAAAGGCACTTTTGGCGGCACTCTGTTTCTATCTTGTTGAGTGCGAGGATAAATCAATGCAGAATTTTTCGGAGGTTATGAAGCTCCTGAAAAAAGCGGAGGTTAAAGAGGGCAGCGACGATTACCAATCCGACCTTGACCTTATCTTTGACGCACTTGAATTTCCCGACAAATATAAAACAGAGGAAGCCGAACACAATGAGCAGTTCAAAAGTCTGAACCTCATTGACCTTGCAAAAACAGCAAAGCCTGCAAACAGATATATGTGCCTGAAATACTACAAGGATTTCAAAAAGGCGGCAGGCGATACAGCAAAATCTATCCTTATTTCTACTGCGGTAAGATTGCAGGCGTTCAACATTCCCGAAGTTATGGACTTGACCTGCTGTGACAATATTCACCTTGAAATAATAGGTGATGAAAAGACCGTAATGTATATTATCATACCGTCCTCAGATGACACTTTCAACTTCTTGGCGGCTATGATGTATACACAGCTTTTCGATGTTCTGTATGATAGAGCCAATTTCAAGCACGGCGGCAGACTTCCTTTTCACGTCCGCTGTCTGCTGGACGAGTTCGCAAACGTCGGAACTATTCCTCGGTTTGAGGAGCTGTTGGCAACAATGCGTTCTATGGAAATTTCGGCAAACGTCATTATACAAAACCTTTCGCAGCTTAAAAAGATGTATAAGGATAGCTGGGAAAACGTACTCGGTAACTGCGACAGCCTGTTATTCTTGGGCGGTCAGGAACCGACAACTCTTGAACACGTTTCCAAAACGCTGGGCAAGGAAACTATTGATACCCGTTCCCATAACCGTACAAGAGGAAAGAATGGTTCAACCTCTGAAAATGACGGTATCTTGGGACGTGAGCTTATGACGGTGGACGAGCTGAAGGTTATGAAAGATAACGAGTGTATTCTGTTCGTCCGTGGTATATATCCGTTTTTCTGCGACAAATTCGTGATTGAAAAGCACCCGAATTACAAGCTGTTGGAGGACTCAAACAAGGACAATGCCTACCTAATCAGCGATATAAAGACGGTACAATATGGTTCTTGCGATGAGCAGGAAACCGAAGATTTACATTCCGAACCTATTGAGGATTCGGAGAAACAAATTGGCAATGCCGTTACTGAATCGGATATGTCAGACCGAAAAACTTCTAGTAAAGATCGTTCCCAAAACGATTTGCTCAATAATGAAGAAAATCTTAACGCAAATCGTTTAAATGAAATTGAGCAGTCTGTCACCATTGAAGATATAATCGGCAATCAGGTACATACATTTATCGGAGCAAAAGAATTTCCGAAAGATCCGAAACAAGGTTTTGCACCCGCAAATCTTGACAACACCGAAATGGTTGTAACGGCAGAGCCGAATTTGAAACCGCCTTTTATAGAGGTGACAGACGAGAATTATCTTGACAGTTTTGATGTTATTTAATTTTATGGAGGTATTTACATATGAGAAGAATTATTACATTTATCAAGGACAAGTTCGCAGATTTCAAGGCTTCTATTAAGAGAAAGCAGATTAAGATGAAAACCACAATCAAGGAGGATTTTACTCCCAACAGCCAGCTTACCGCTGAACAGCGTGACGCAAAGCGTATGCGTTCAATCAGCAGAATTACAACAGGACTTATGGCTGCAACAATGGCGATGTCTTGTATGGGCATTACCTGTTTTGCGGCTGACGGAACTTCTTCCGAGGGCGTTGAAACCTTTAATACGGTAGTTGAATTTATCGTTGACTGGGTAGCTCGTATCGGTCTTGTTATCGGCTTCATCGGTGCTGTTCAGTTTGCAATGGGCTTCAAGGACGATTCCGCCGACGGTAAGACAAGAGGTCTTATGTGCCTTGCTTCTGGCTTCATCGTATTTGCTGTTGCAAAGGCTTACGATATGTTCACGGTATAAGCCTTTTGGGAAAATTCCCTGCGTTTGCAGGGGGAGTTCCCATAATATCAGCGAAAGGAGCTGACAGGGATAATGATTGAATGGGAAACCATTGAAGAATGGGTCAGAACTTGGCTCGATGTAATAAACTACACGTTTGATAACGCTATAAATGCCCTGACAATATCTCCGTTCGACAGCAGTATTACGGTAATCGACACAGCAATGACAGCAGTAGAGGGCGTGGCTCTTGTGCTGGTATCAATGTTCTTTGCGATACAGCTATGCAATGACGCTATGCTGCTGAAAATACAAAGCTATGAACAGGTGTTCAAGCTGTTTTTCAAATTTATTCTTGCAAAGGTAATCGTTCAGAACGCAAGAGGAATAATGGGTATCCTGTTTAACGGTTTCAATTCCATAGCGGAAACGCTGGGTGAAACGAATTACGGATTCCTATCCTCGTTCAGCACGGACGCTATTATTACACAGCCTGCCGACGCAGGACTTCTGAACCTTAATTACCTTGTGAAATATCTTGAAGCAATGCCGACGTTCCTTATTCTTATGGGAGCTTGCTGGGTAATCAATCTTATCCTTATCGGCAGACTATTTGAAATTATCGTATATACAGTAATTTCTCCCATTCCGCTTGCAACCTTTGCGGGCGAAGGCTGGCACGATAGTGCAAAGGCTTTTATAAAGAGCTATGCGGCTGTCTGCTTGCAGGGACTTGTGGTAATGGTGATGTTCTACGCATTTGCACAGGTCGCAGATTTGCTGGGAGGAACGGACACGATGGGTATTACAATAACGGCACTTGCATTGGCATTGGGCGTTGCGAAAAGCGGACAATGGGCAAGGCAGGCTGTCGGTGCTTAACATATAACTAACGGAGGAAAATAAAATGAGTTTACATAGTAAATTGAAAAAGGTAGGAGTATCCCATAATTGTTCGCATTGCTGCCGCAACTGCTATGGTCGCAAAGAAGCGTGTACGGAATTTTATCCGAGCAATATGACTGCTTTTATGGATTACGTTGTTGACAGCCTGCGTGATATAGTTCCGCAGAGTAATGACATCAAGCTGAAAAGGCACGTTGACAGCAATAACAAGTGCTTCGATGATGGCGTCACAACCCTTGACGCATATTATGTTCAGCTTATAAATTCCGCACTTGAAGAAATACGCAAAGGCAAAGCCGATTATGTTTTCAACTTTGAGCAGATAAGGGACATAATGCGTTTTGAACCGAGAATAACGGTCAGATATATAGCTGACGCAGAATGCTACGAAATACGAAAGGAAAAATAACCTTATGAAAATTCACTATGAGGATATTTACCCCATTACGATGATTATTGCAGGCATATTATCCCTTATATACGTTATCTGCAAGATTATCGAATGGACAAGCTGAAAGGAGTTTTTTGAATGAATAAGAGATGTATTGTGGCTATCGTTGTGGCTGGAGCTGCTGTAATCACAGGCGGTATATGTACGGCGATATGTGTTGTACGCCGTAAGAGAAAGAGAACCTGAATAACTGCCAAAGGAGGTTATTCCGATGATGTTTGAGATTATTATTGTCACTTTCATAATCATCGGCTTGGTAAGCGGTGTGTACCTTGCGTACACGCTGTCCAAGTTCGAGGACAGGCAGACAACAAAGGATTGGGGGGATGGCAATTATGATTGAAATCCGTATTCCGAAAGAGATTAAGAATTATCGTGAAAAGCTGTTTTTCGGTTTAACGCTTCGTCAGAGTATATGTGCAGGTGTGGCACTTCTTATCTGTGTCCCGTTGTATATATTTGGAAATAAGTTTATTCCGCAGGAAGCGTTATCGTGGCTTGTAATTCTGATTGCCGCACCGCTTATGCTTGCAGGTTTTTTCCGTTACAATGATATGACCTTTGAACAGTTCGCTGTTGAGTTCATATATCACAATTTCACGCCGCAGAAGCGAGTGTATTCCTACGAGCCGATTTTTATAGAGCTTCGCAATGAATACATATCGGACGAGCTTGCGGCTGAAATTGAGGACAAGGAAAGCAAATCGGCATTAAAGAGATTTTTAAGAAAGGCAGGTATCAGACGTGGATAATTTTGTTTACGATGAAGAAATCCTCTTGGAAGAAGATTATGAGGAAATTCTTGACGAGGACGGAGTTCCCGTTGAAATATATGCAGATGAACCCGAAACAACAACGAAGCTCTGGCAGACAACGGCGGCTGAAACAACCGCTAAAACTACGGAAGTGCAGACAACAAAACAGTCTGTTCCCGTATATACAAGAACGGAATATCTTGCTCCCGAAACGGAGCTTACAACTATAACGGAGGTACATAGTGATGAGTTCACACAGACAGAAGAATTACCCTTGCCGACAGAAACAGAGCTGGCAGTTACAGCAGTTGCAGAAGTTCCCGAAGAATCAGAAACCGAGGGAACAGAAACAGCAGTATCGTCAGTTCCGTCGGAAACAGGGGTAAGCGAAACGGTCACGGAGGTTACAATACTTGAAGCCATTACCTCTGCGGAAACATCAGCAATTACCGTTGTTCCCGAAATTACTGAAAAAGTTCCTAATCAGAGCAAAAGCATAGCTGGTTTTCTGCTTCTTGCGGGTGTGTTCGGTGCAGCAGTTGCGGCGGCTGTCTACTTTATGAAAAATAAAAAGAAGAAGCTGACCAATGAAAGTGACATTTCACAGCTTTCTGCAAGGGAACGTGACGCAATCCGTCTTAACCAGCAGAAGCGTAAAAAACCTAAAAAGAAGCGTACAAAGAATAAGCGTGTTGTACCGAAAACAACGCAGAAAACGCTTCCATATAAGCGTGTCTGCGACAAGTATCTTTTCAAGGTCGATGAAAATAAATTCAGCAAGACCTATCGCTTTGAAGATGTGAATTACACTATTGCAAAGCAGGAGGAACAGGAAGCAATCTTCCTTGCATACTGTTCCGTTATCAATACCTTTGACACTTCCGCCGACATTCAGATTACGGTTCACAACAACCGTGTGAATAAGGAGGATTTCAACAAAATGGTTCTGCTCCGCCACAAGGGTGACAGCTTCGACCACTATATCGACGTTTACAATGATATGCTGGTTGAGAAGATGGAACAGGGACAGAACGGTATTATCCGCAACAAGTATCTGACTGTAACAGTTCAGGCGGCTGACCTTGAAGCGGCGCAGGCGAAGTTCGTGACTATCGACTTGGAGCTTGCAAACGTCTTCAAGAAAATCGGTTCTATCATTACACCACTCACAAGCAATGAAAGAATAAATCTTCTCAAGGATATTTTCAGAAATGTTGATGAAAAAATTCGCGAGTTCGATGATAAGGACTTTAAGCGTCAGGCAGAAAGAGCGTACTGCTGTCCCGATTACTTTGAGTTCAAAAAGGACTACTTTATGTGGAACGATAAGTACGCCCGTACAATGTTCATCAAGGATATGCCTGCAAGTCTGAAGGATAATCTTCTTACGGATATTGTAAATACAAACCTTGATGTTATGGTGTCGGTGAACATTGCTCCCGTAGACCCTTACAAGGCTCTGAAAATCGTAAATCATCAGCTTACCTCTATGAGAGCGAATAAATTACAGGCAGAGAAAAAGGCAATTCAGTCGGGATATACGTCCGACGTTATCAATGAAGATTTGAAGCACAGCCTTATTGAAGCTGAGGAACTGCTTGACGACCTCCGTTCCAAAAATCAGAAGATGTTCCTTAACAATGTAATCATTATGGTTACGGCAAAGGATTTTGACGAGCTTGAGAACAATACCGAAACTATTGAAGCGGTTGTGCGAAAGCATATCTGTTCCATATCAACGCTGAAATTTCAGCAGGAGAAGGGTCTGCAATCCGTTCTTCCTCTCGGTAATTGTACGCTTAATATCCGCAGAACCCTTACAACAGAAAGTACAGCGGTGTTTCTTCCGTTTTCCGCAAAGGAAATAACTCAGCAAAATGGAATGTATTACGGTCTGAATGCACTTTCAAACAATATGATTATCTTCAACAGACTTATGCTCAAAAACCCCAACGGCTTTATTCTCGGTTCGCCCGGCTCAGGCAAGAGTTTTTCAGCAAAGCGTGAAATGCTCAATGTTTTCCTTGCAACCGATGATGATATTATCATCATTGACCCTGAACGTGAATACACAAATCTTGTAGAAGCTCTGAACGGTGAAATCATCAATGTTTCACCTGCTTCAACAAACTTTATAAATCCCCTTGATATGTCGCAGAATTATTCCGATGATGAAAGTCCTCTCATTATGAAGTCCGACTTTATCCTTTCATTCTGTGAGTGCCTTGTAGGTAAACAGGGACTTACCGCAAAGGAAAAGACCATCATTGACCGCTGCTTGAACATCACCTATGCGGAATATTTGCAGGACTTCAATCCCAATAAAATTCCTACCCTTATGGACTTTTATGATATTCTTAAATCTCAGCCTGAAAAGGAGGCACAGGGACTTGCACTTTCCTTTGAGCTGTATATCAAGGGCAATCTGAATGTGTTTGCACATAAGACCAATGTAAACACAACAAACCGTGTTGTTTCCTACGATATTAAAGACCTCGGCAAGCAGCTTAAAACGCTGGGTATGCTGATTGTTCTTGACTATGTATGGAACAGAATTACCGAAAACCGTGCAAAAGGCAAGCGTACATGGATTTATATGGATGAGATTTATCTGCTTTTTGCAAATGAATACTCCGCAAACTTTCTCTTTGAACTTTACAAGAGAGCAAGAAAGTGGGGCGGTGTTCCAACGGGTATCACGCAAAACGTTGAGGATTTGTTAAAGTCTGAAACTGCGCGTTCAATGCTGTCGAATACGGATTTTGTAATGATGCTGAATCAGGCAACGTCAGACCGTATTCAGCTTGCCAAAATTCTGAACATATCGGACAATCTTCTTGCCTATGTAACAAACAGCGAAAGCGGACACGGACTTATCTGCTGTGGCGGATCTATTATTCCGTTTAAGGATAAGTTCCCGCATAATGAGCTGTACGACCTTATGACAACAAAGCTTGAAGAAGTACAGAAAGAGTAAAGGGGCGGTGTTATGTCGGAATTAAAGACAGCTATCAATCGTTCCTATAGAGTGATTTCTTCGCAGAACAAAGTTATGAATCATTATGCTGTTCAGCTTCAGTCTGCTGTGGTTTCAACCGACCACAAGAAAGCTATCCTCCGAGAAATGCAGTTAGAGCTGACAGCACAGCACTACCGCCGACCCGAACATCGTTCTGTTGCTTACGAGGCTACACACAGTTCTTCTGTAAAGCTGGAAATGAGTTCACAGCCGAGCCTTATACAGACGGGCGGACAGGTTTCTGCACCGTCCGTAAAAACGGCGGTGGATAACAGCTATATAAAGACGCAGAGAAGCACGGAATATATACGCACTTCAAGACTTACATATTCCGACAGCGTTAAAGAGTTTTTCAAGGCTTCGGAAAATCTTGAAGAAAAGATGCTTGAAGCAGATAAGTTGTGGCGAAAAAAGGTCAAAGCCCGTGCTATTGGCATTAAACAGCGTGGACTTGAAAATCAGAAATATACAACCGCCGAAACGGACAGCGATGGTTCGGAAGCTATTGAAATGGTCAAGACCGTTCAGAGTGCAGGCAGTACGGTTGCACAGACAGGCGGTATGCTCCGAACGGCCGTAAAAAGCACTTCAAACGGTATCGGCAGTATAAAGACAATGGTTAAAAACGGCGTGAAGCTGGGTTCAAGAAAGGACATTTCCAAAATAGCAACTTCGGTCAGAGGGAGCGTTGCAAATGTGGCAAAGGATACTGGACAGCAGCTCCTCAAAACACAGATTGACAAGTCGAAAATTACCGATACAGGAACGGAAACCATTAAGCAGGGTTTTACGGAACTGCGTTATGTTGACAATACACGAAAAGCTGTTCTCAATACTGCCCGTACAACCGTTAAGGCTGGATATGCCATAAAGAATATGCCGAAGGATACCCGTGTTCAGGTCAGAAATATAAAGAAAAATGCTAAGCGAACAGCACAAGCTGCAAAGAAAACTGCGGCGGTTATCAAGAAGATTTTTTCATCAAAAACAGGTTTGATAATTCTTGGCGCAGTTGCGGCTATTCTGCTGATTGTGGTTCTTATCACGGGAATTGTATCGGTAATAACAGCATTGATAACAAGTCTGTTTTCGTGGTTAAGCTCTCCCGAAACGGAGAAAAAGGACGAAATCGAAGTGCTGAATGATTATAAGACAGTTATTGTGGAGTATGTGGATGAAAAGCAGGACGAGGTTGACGAAATTGTTGACGGTTTTGTCTGCGACAGAATTTCCTATCCGCCTTACTCCGAAATCAGCGAGCTTAATCAGTACGGCAACGATGAAATCATAGTTGATAAGCACAATGAGATTATCGCTATTCTTGCTGTTCTCCGATACCGTGAGCTGGATGGGGAAACTACGGAAATTGAATTTAATTTTACGGACGAGGAAATCCAGGCGGTTGTTGATAAATTCTTTACCTTTGATTATTACTACACATACGCTCATTGCAGCGGCGATAACTGTAAGAAGAAAGTAACAACAACGGTGTATAACCAAGGTACTCCGAATGAGTATGTGGTTGTGACTACAACTTACTATTGTGACGTTGACCATCAATGGCTCAATGGTGAGGTTACAAATCACACTCTGGAGGAAGTGCTGGCTTCGTATAATTTCAGCGATGAAGAAAAGGATCTGTACAATATGTACTTGGAACAGATAAATAAAATGTTGGATGGTGGTTGATATGTTTGATTTTTTCAAGAAGATGAAAGACCGTGAGTTTGAAAAGGAAACTGACAAGCAGTTGAACAAGCCGAAGAATGACAAGGTTTTTACTGTCATTCTCATAGTTTTCGGAGTAGTTATTGCTGTCAGCCTTGTAACCGGCATAGGCAATATCGGAAGCAGTACGGCTCAGGATATGAATTGTGATTTCCGTTTCAGTATTTCCGACGGTGTTATCCTCGGCGGTCTTACGCTGGCATATATAATCACCAAAATAAGAAAGGGGCGGAAATAGTGCTGGACAGAGAAACAAAATACACCAAAGAGCTTGCTAAATGCAGAGATAATATCAGGAAAACCAAGAAGCTGATTGATTATCATAAAAGTATGCTCAAAACCTTTGAGAGCAAGGAAAGCGAGCTTATGACAAAGCTGGAGAGGGTTAAGATGTCCTCTCTCTGCGAGATAATCAATAAGGGCGGTTATGATATTGACGCTCTGCGTGAAGCTGTGAAAATCGGAGATTTCAGCGGCATTCTTTCCAAAGATGAAGCTGAACCCGATACACAGAATATTGAAGAAGCAGCGGTAGAAAAAGCCGCTGTTGTTTCAAATACGGAGGAAAGGAAGAGTGATGAATGATAAGATATGTAAATATCGCAGATGATTTAAAAGAAGCTATGCTGAAATTCTGCGTAGAGCAGTCCCCTTATGCAAGTGTTGAGGATGTAAAAAAGCTGGTGAACTCAGCTTTTTCCACATTTGAGAAAATCCCTAAAAAGTGGTTCAGAATTACACCTGTTTACCGTTACATTTTTTATGTAGGAGATAACTATATCAACGAGATTTATCCCGACAGTGTTAAGGAAAATGGTGTTCTCATAGAAAGAGCCATATATCTTGATACATTTATTATCGGACACTATATTTGCGATTCGGGCGAGAGAATTAAGCGTGGATATGATATTTATTACGACCTCGACAAGCGTGAAATAGCACTTGTTTACAGAATTGAGGTTATCAACGATGGAGTAAAGAATACATACAGAGTTGAAACAGACTTGTTTGAGGATTTCGATGTGTGGGAATTTATGTTTGATATAACTACCGATGTTTCGGATATTCTCAAACAGAATTTGATTATTCCTGCAGCGATGTTGCTGAAAAAAGAAAAGGAGGCAGTTTAATATGTTTAGACTTATCATTTCAGAAAAGCCCTCGGTATCCGCTTCCATTGCCTATTGCATAGGAGCAACGGAAAAGATTTCCGAAGGCGAAACATTTTACTGGCAGGGCAACGGCTACATTGTAACCAACGCTCTCGGACATCTGTTCGGTATCGGAATGCCCGAAGATTACGGCTGGGAAAGCTGGGAGCTTGACACACTTCCTCTTATTCCAAATGAGTTCAAGCTGCTTCCGCTTAACGGCTACGGCGGTCAGATTAAGCTGCTTAAAAAGCTCATCAGCCGTGATGATGTAACGGAAATTATCAATGCCTGTGACGCTGGGCGTGAGGGCGAATGTATTTTCCGTTACATATACAACTACTTTGGTTGTACGAAGCCGACAAAACGTCTTTGGATTTCATCGCTTACCGATGAAAGTATCAAGCTGGGTATGAAGAACCTGCTTGACGGAAAGGGAAAGAACAACCTTTTTGTGGCAGGCTTCACAAGAGCAAAGGCAGACTGGATTCTCGGTATGAGTCTTTCACGTCTTTACAGTATCGTAAATGATGACAGCCACAAGGTCGGCAGAGTTAAGACCCCTGTCCTCAACATTGTTGCAAACCGTGATGAAGCGATTGCGGCATTTACAAAAAGACCGTTTTACAAGGTAGTCCTTGAAAACGGTGCTGAATGCGAAAACGTTTTTGATACTGCAGAGCAGGCGGAAAACGTGAGAGCAAAATGCAGCGGCAAGATTGCCGTTGTATCTTCATCAAAGACAGAGCAGAAAAAGGAAAACCGTCCCTTGCTTCACAGCCTGACTTCTTTACAACAGGAGGCAAACGATGTGTATGGAATGACAGCCGCCGATACGTTAAAGGCGGCACAGAGCCTTTACGAAAAGAAGCTCCTTACATACCCCCGTACTGACAGCAATTATCTTTCTGACGATATGATACCGCTTGTTGAAAGTATCGTAAAGTGTCTTGCGGGATATGACGGTAAACGTGTTCAGCGTTTGCAGGAACAGGGACTTGTTATTGACAAGCGTATCATTGACAACAGCAAGATTTCGGATCACCACGCCATTATTCCTACAAATCTCATCGGCAGGCTTGACGATGAGAAGTTGGACGATAACGAACAGCGTATTGTAAAACTGGTAATCAACCGTTTCCTTTGTGCCGTTGACAAGCCGTATATCTACTCCGAAGCAAAGTACGAATTTCTTGTTGAGGATGAGATTTTCAAGCTGACTGTCAAAACTCCGATTGAATGGGGATGGAAGCAGTACAAGCTGTCAGAATCTGCCGAGCTTGATGAGGATACAGACAAGGTTCTTTCGGTACTGTATTCTGAAAACGCAACCTTTACCGCAGATAATATTAAGGTAAAGCAGGGCGAAACAAAGCCGCCAAAGCATTTTACGGAAAGTACATTGCTTGCGGTTATGGAAAACATTGACCGTGTGATTGACGATAAGGAACTGAAAGGCTTTGTCAAGGAGAGAGGTCTTGGAACTCCCGCAACGAGAGCTTCAATCATCGAAGAACTTATTGCCGCAGGATATATCGAGCGTAAGAAGAAACAGCTTATTTCAACCGATTACGGCAGAGTGTTTGCGGCTTCTGTTCCCGATAATGTAAAATCGGCAGAGTTGACCGCACATTGGGAACAGGTGCTTTCCGATATTGAAAACGGCAACGGCAATGCGGATATGCTGCTTGATGAAATCAAGAACATCGTTGCCGAAATTATTGCTTACGAAAAAAGCAGGGGCAATCGTGTCAAGGTTACACGAAAGATAAGCGTGGGTAACTGCCCTCGCTGTGGAAGCCCTGTTATAGAAAACAGCAAGGCTTTCAGTTGCTCCGCTGGACGTGACAAGTGCAGATTCTTTATTTATAAGCAGGACAAGCGTATCGGCAGAAGCTACAAGGCTGACGAAATTGCGGAGCTGCTTTCAAAGGGCAAGGTTACGCTGAAAAACTGCACTTCATCAAAGGGAAATAAGTACAGTGCGGTGTTTTCGCTTGAAGATACGGGCAAGTATGTGAATCTCAAGATGGAAGAGTTTGCGGGCGGTAAGAAGCGTAGTGCTTAAAAGGAAATTCGGAAGTCTATAAAGGCTTCCGAATAAAATTAGATAATAAAGTCAATTAGAGTATGCAATTTAAAACAACGAAAGGTTTTTGGCTAGAAAATTCTTTAATGGCTTCTTTTCTACCTAAATACAGGAATTCCATAATATCGTTAAATTCTTTTGCTTCAAGTGTATTGTCTAATATTGGACCATTTTCTCTGTAATAAGGTAATGCACTTTCAAAATCTGAATATACAACGCCTTTATTTATAGTGTCCTCTAATTGAGCAATCTTTCTCATGCATGATTCGTACATATTAGGTGGATTTGTTGCACTTACTACTAAAGCAATCTCCACGCCTAAATTTTGAATCATTTCATTATACACTTTTGGTGTAATGGTAGCCAATTGAGTTAATGAAGCTTTATTTTCTTCAACCCATATTTTTGCTTTTTCAACACTGAATGCTTTCATCATTGATAAAACCAGTTTATCAATCACTGCAACATTGTCAGGATATTTTCTGTTCAGAAAATCCAGCACTTTATACCTTATGATTGGCGGCAATAAAGAGAATGAAGTTAAGATATCATTTCGTGAACCAAATTGATATTTTTCAAAATATTCGATAAGAAGAAAAGAAAGGATATCTAACAAGCTGTCGACAATGCAATCAAATTCTTCTTTTGAAACATTTTCTATGTACTCTGTATGAGTAGAATCATTCCCCTTATCTTTAATGTTTTTTATCGCTGTTTCGAGGAATATATGATTCGGGAGTGCCTGTATTCTACGCTTAATATCGTTTTGACCTAACATTATTTTTTTGTCAGGCTCTAAATCTAGTATTTTCCTAACAACTACTTCGGCATATTGTCTTATAGTAGATATTTTACCCCTATATGAGGTATCAGTATAGAACACATCACCTATTAAATCGGTAACTAAAGTGGTGTATTCATGATTATTAAAGTTACTCATAAATTATTTCACCCCATCTGTAATGTTGATTTTAATCATTATACCATATTTTACTTCAAATTTCAACATATCACAATGAAAGGAGCGATATTTATTGTCAAGACTACAAACCGTCCGCGAAAACGGGACGGACATAACAACAAAGCTGCTTCGGGATAAACAGGAACTTGCACATTTTCTGCGTTTTTCCGCAAAGATGTATAAGCAGAGTTTTTCCGACGCAGTTCTCATATATCAGCAGAACCCAAATGCCACAAAGGTAGCAACCCTTGAAACCTGGAACAAGCTGGGCAGGCTTGTAAACAAGGGCGAACACAGTATCGCCGTGTTCGGAGAGGACAGCAAATGCAAACACCTTTTCGATATTTCACAGACGAATGGTAAGCGTGTTCCTGAACTTTGGAAGCTGACGGAGGATTTGGCGGGAGAGCTTACCGCTGTTATCAATGAAAAGTACGGAAAGGATTGCAAGAATATTCAGGAAACTATTGCGGCTGTTGCTGTGGACAATATCAAAAGCCGCCTGCCCGATATGCAGTATGCGGTAGGGCAGATGAAGCTGTCAGAAAAGGATATTACAGCATATCAGCAGTCGGTTGTATCAGCGGTACGATTTGTAATCGCAAACCGCTGTGAGCTTGACAGCGATATGAAAATATCTGGCGGTATCAACCTTAATGCCGCAGATATGTTCAAAGACAGCCGTGACCTTATCCGCTTCTGCAATATCGTAAATCAATCGGCAAAGGACGCTCTCTTGGAAATGGAGCGAGAAATTGTAAATATTCTTAAACAAAGGAGAGAACGAAGCAATGACATACAGATTAAGTCCGACAGGACAGTATCTTCCCGAAATCCAGTACACGGACAACCCAAGAGAACAGGCACTTCTGGAAAAGCCGATAGGCAGGTGGGGCAGAATGTGGCAGGAGTGGGTGAAAACGGAGTATCCTACAGAGGTTCAGATATTCGTGATGGAGGGTCGCTGGAGCATAATTCCGAGGGAAATCGACAGAGAAGCGGAGAAACGCTTTCAGGAGATGGACGAACAGTACCGACAGCAGAACCCCCGTCCGACAGCGTTCAGCGAGATACAGATTTGGGAGAAAACAAGAGTGCTGACGATAGAACACAGGATAATGGAGGAAATCGTGTTCAGGCTCAGAATGTAGTAGTCCAGAATCTTATCGACAGATTTCTTCACGCTGACTTCAACCGCCGCCTTGACAGCTACGAAACGGCTGGTATGGTCTTTATAGACTATGCCGATACATCATTTGACCCTGTGCAGTTCTTTGACAGATTCCATTCCGACAGATTTTCCGATACGCAGGCAGAGGAAATCAGAAGCATTATCAAAGCGGCAATGCAGAGCCGTGAATATGTTCCCGAACCTGTGAAAGAGGAAGAACCCGTTATCGTAAATAACGAGATTGTGGAAACAGCAGAGCTGCCGCCGCTTCTTGATGAAAACATCATAAACGGCATTCTGAAACATGACCAGTTTTTCAAGGTCAAGCGTGATGAAATTGCAGAGTTCTTCAAGGAAAACGAGGATTACGATAAACGCTGTGAGTTTATGAAATCCGTTTTCCGTATGGAGGAATATACGGAAATTAATCTGAACGTTACCAATAGCGGCTATGACAGAGTTGGTTACAAGGCAGAAGCAGACGGACTTATTATGTGGGAGGGCAGTTATCTTTCCCGTACAAAGGAGTCAAAGTTCAGCTGGGATGTGGTGCAGAGCTTTACTGCCGACCTTATCGACAAGGGGAAATATCTTGATGAAAAGCCTAAACTTGCCGTTGAAGCTGTCCAGCCGAGTAGTGAACTGCATATCCGCAGTTTTTCCGAACAGGACGGACAGATATTTGCAGAGGTTGTGCAAGGTGAAAAAAGCTCCGTTGCTCCCGTAAAGCGTACCGATGAGAATATTCCATATATCGAAATCGGCGGTAAACCTCATAAGCTGACGGATATTCAGAACTACGATTTGGAGCAGTTTGAGATATTCCGTTCTCCTGTTACTCACGATGTCAATGGCTATTACGCCGATGATTTGGCGGAGGGTGATACCGTTAAACTTGACGGAGAGCTGTGGACGGTAAAATCAGCGACTACATATTCCATTTCTCTTGTAAATGACAGCGGTGAGAAGAATATATATAATTCTCCCGAAAGCAAGTGGCAGGAAACTATTACAAAGGCAGGCTTTGAGTTTGTTCCCGAAAAGGCACTTAAAATTTCCGAGCCTGTTTTTGCTGAACCTGAACCCTTTTACACACAGGGCGAACAGCTCACATTTTTCGGAGAGCCTGTTCCCATAGAGCAGACAGAAAAGAAAACAAGAACAAAGCCTGTGAATATTGCAGTATCCCATACTGCTCCCACAACGGATATGATAAATCACGTCCTGCGTGGAGGAAGTGCCGAGCCGAGAAGCCTTGAAAGAATTGTAGCACAGTTTCAGAAAGGCAAGAGCATATCCGAAAACGCTGAATTTCTCTGCAAGGAATTTGGCGAGGATGGCAGAGGATACAAGTATGCATCTCCCGATTTCAGCAGTTCCGCACTCGTGTCAAGCTGGACGGATAATACGGGAATTACTGTTGCTATCAGCAATACTGCGTTTCCCGAAGGCAAAAACGCTCACCTTGAATGGAACGAAGCCGCCGAGCGTATCAGTGAAATGCTTGAAAACGGCGAATACTGTTCACAGGACATCATTGACCGTGCGATTGACAACGATATGAAGGATATTGCGGGCAAGCTGTGGTATCTTCATCAGGATTGCGAGGTAGAATATTTCATTCCCGATGAAATGTTCAAAGGCGGTTTTCCCGACAGTACAGAAAGAATTAAGGCAAGTCTTACCGATTCCGCAACCTTGCAGAAATATATTGACGGACTTGAAGATTTTATTCGTCAGTACGAACAGGACAGAAACGTTCTGCGTTTCCATTTCCATAAGCCGAAAGAGTTGCTTTCTCGTCTGAAAGATTTACAGCTTCCGAAGCGTGATTTTATCACAAAATCAGATTTCAGCTATGAGCCTAAATTCTTTGTGACAGAGGACGAAAAGGACAAGCTGTTGACAGGTGGCAGTGGTGTGCAATACGGCAAATTCCGTATTGAAAAGTTTTTCAAAGGAGAGCATACCGAAAAAGAAAAGATTGCTTTTCTGAAACGTGAGTACGGTGATGGCGGACAGGGACGGTCAGGCTTCAACGAATGGCACGACGCAAAGGGTATAAGCTACAAAAAAGGTTCGCTGTCAACTCCCGATTGTGAAGCGTTTCTGAAATGGAACGAGGTCGCAGAGCGTATTGACAGGCTCATTGCTGAGGGGAGATATATCACAGAAAAGGATATTGACGAGCGTATCAAGGACGCAAAGCGGACTTTGAAAAACAAGACTCCCGATGATAATTATGACAGGGCGATGATTGAACAGGCTAAAAAGGTTCTTGAAGAATACGGGGTTTCTCCCGACGAAGAACCGAAGCAATCACCACTTGATAAAATCATTGCAAAGGCGGAAACAGAGGGTATTCCCGTAGAGATTACAGACGAGTCTGCAAAGGAACGCGCTGTTTTTATTGATAACCGTGATGAAACATATATCGAGGTTCAGCAGACCGAGGGCAGTGTGGAATACACAATTTATGCTCCCGACCTTACTCCCGTTGACGGTGGTGAATGGGAAATGGAGGAGGCAATGGAGCTTGACGAAGCTGCCGCCGCACTCTTGCAGACTTCAACCTATGCTCTTACCGAAATTTCCGATTACGATAGATTTATTGAAATTGCAGACAGAAATACAGAGCTTGATGTTCCTGCCGAGCTTGCAAAGCTGAAAAACGAGGCTTTTTCTGCACCTGTGCAGAAAGCCGAAGAACCGAAGCAGGAACAGCAGACAGAAACTCCGACAGTAAATGCTCCCGAAAGGATAACCGTTATCAAGAACGAGCCGAAAAGCGGTGTTCCGTACACCTATCATTTCAATGCTGATGATGTTGTGACGGGCGGTGCAAAATCAAAGTTCAAGGCGAATGTTGAAGCAATACAGGTGTTGCAGAAAATTGAAGCCGAGAACCGCTATGCAACTCCCGAAGAACAGTCGATTATGGCAAAGTATGTTGGTTGGGGCGGTATCCCGCAGGCATTTACAACAGACAGAGCCGCCGAAAGTTTAGGCGGTAATTTAGGCGAAGCTGCACCAAGCGGCTGGGAAACTGAGCAGAAACAACTCCGAGAACTTCTTACCCCCGAAGAATACAATGCGGCGAGAGCTTCAACTCTTACAAGCTTCTATACACCTCCGGTCGTTGCCGACGGTGTGTATCAGGCACTTTCACAGTTTGGCTTTGAGGGAGGTAATGTCCTTGAACCGAGTATGGGTGTAGGTAATTTCTTCTCAAAAATGCCTGAAAATATGCGTGATAATTCCCACCTTTACGGTGTGGAGCTGGACAGCATTTCGGGCAGAATAGCACAGCAGCTCTATCCAAAGGAGCGTATTCAGATAAAAGGCTTTGAGCAGACTTATTTCAATAACAACAGTTTTGATGTTGTTGTGGGAAATATCCCTTTCGGAGATTACCGTGTCAGCGATAAGGCCTATGATAAGCTGGGTTTCAAGATACACGATTACTTTGCTGCAAAGTCGGTGGACAAGGTAAAGCCGGGCGGCGTTGTTGCACTTGTCACAAGCAAGTTTACTATGGACAAGCAAAGTGAAAAGGCAAGACGATACCTTGCTGAACGCTGTGACCTTTTAGGTGCAGTGCGTTTGCCGAATACTGCTTTTAAGCAGAACGCAGGAACAGAGGTTACTACGGATATTCTCTTTTTAAAGAAAAGAGAAACAATGACCGTCGAGGTTCCCGATTGGGTTCACATGAGTGAAACGGCGGACGGTATCCCTTGCAATCAATATTTCGTGGATAATCCCGATATGGTGCTTGGTACTATGGCTTGGGACGAGCGAATGAAGGGAAAATACGGCGATGACAGCAGAGTGACAACCTGTGTTGCCGATGAAAGTATTCCGCTTTCGGAACAGCTCAAGGCGGCTATTGCAAAAATCGAAGGCAGCATTGAAACTGTCAGAGCCGAAGAAAAACAGCGTGATGAAGCCGACATTATCCCTGCCGACCCGTCGGTGCGAAATTTCACACATACCGTTGTTGACGGAAAATTGTATTTTCGTGAAAACGAGATTATGACGCAGGTAGCCGAAACGGGCAAGACCCTTGACAGAATGATGGGTATGCACAAAATACGTCAGGCGGCTATGGCAGTAATCGACGCGCAGACGGCAGGTTGTTCCGATGAGGAACTGAAAGCACTCCAAACAGAGCTTAATGCCGTATATGACAAGTTCAGAAAGGCTTATGGAAATATAACGGACAGCGCAAATGAACGCTGTTTCAGACAGGATGATGATTTCAATACCCTTGCGGCACTTGAAATTGTTGATACAGAGAAAAAGACAGTAGAGAAAGCGGAGATTTTCTCAAAGCGTACCATTCAGTCCGAAGTTACTGTAACAAGGGTTGATACTCCGCAGGAAGCATTGCAGGTATCTCTTGACCGTATAGGTAGGGTGGATATTGCATATATGTCACAGCTCGTTGGCTGTGAGCCTGAAAAGCTGATTGCCGATTTAGGCAATGACATTTTCAGAAACCCCGCCGCAATAAAGGAAGATGAACCGCTGTCGGGATATGAGGAGGCTTCCGAATATCTTTCGGGCAATGTCAGAGAAAAGCTGAAAATTGCAAGGGAATATGCAAAGCATATTGACAGCGATTTTGAAAAGAACGTTACGGCTCTTGAAAAAGTTATCCCGAAGAACCTTGAAGCAAGCGAAATTTCCGTCCGTATCGGTGCGAACTGGATTGATGTTGAGGATTACAACAGATTTCTGAAAGAATACGCAAAGGCTGATACAAGTATATTCGGACACCCCGTAACCCGTACCAAAATGGGTGAATACAAGATTGAGGGCAAGTATCAAGACCGTTCTATTGCGGCATATCAAACCTACGGCACAAGTCGTATTAGCAGTTATCATATTTTTGAAAATCTGCTCAATCAGCGTGATGTGGTTATCCGTGACAGAAAAGAGGTTGATGGAAAGGTATATTACGAGGTCAATGCAAAGGAAACCCAGCTTGCAAAAGAAAAGGCAAGACAGATGAAGGAAGCCTTTAAAAGCTGGGTATGGGAAGATATTGACCGCCGTGAAAAATATGTTGAAAGGTATAATGAGCTTTTCAATGCAATTCGTGGCAGAGAATATGACGGTTCACACCAAACCTTTCCCGGTATGAACCCTGCAATTAAACTTAGACCACATCAGGAGAACGCTGTACTGCGTGGAAAGTTGGGCGGCAATACGCTTCTTGCTCACTGCGTCGGGGCTGGCAAGTCGTTTGAGATGATTGCAACAACAATGGAGAAGAAAAGGCTCGGACTTATCAACAAAGGCTGTGTTGTAGTTCCGAAGCACCTTACCTTGCAGATGGCAAGCGAGTGGATGAGATTGTATCCAAATGCAAAGCTACTGGTTGCCCGTCCCGAAGATTTCACAAAGGACAACCGACAGAAATTTATCGCCCGTTGTGTAACAGGCGATTATGACGCAGTAATTATGTCTTTCACACAGTTTGAAAGAATACCGATGTCAGACCAGTACCGCAAGCAGTTTATGGAGCGTGAGCTGAACGAAATTATGGACGCTCTTGAGGAAGTCGATGATACCGATAGAGTTTCCGTAAAGGCTCTTGAACGTCAGAAAAGGCAGATTGAGGAACGCTTGGAAAAGCTGTTGTCTTCCAAAAATGATAGCTCCCTTTGCTTTGAAAAGCTGGGATTTGATTACCTTGTCTGCGACGAGGCTCACAACTACAAGAACTGCTTTGTAACAACAAAAATGTCAAATGTGGCTGGCGTACAGACAACAGCCGCACAAAAGTCAGAGGATATGCTTATGAAAACGCAGTATCTCAATGATAAATATGGCTGTAACAATATCCTCTTTGCAACGGGAACTCCCGTCAGCAATTCAATGGTAGAGTTTTACGTTATGCAGAGATACCTCCGCCCCGATTTGCTTCAAAATGCAGGACTCCAGACCTTTGACGATTGGGCGAGTACATTCGGTGAGGTGGTATCACAGCTTGAAATCAAGCCTGCGGGCAACGGCTTTCAGATGAAGAACCGTTTCAGCAAGTTTGTGAATATCCCTGAGCTTATGCAGATGTATAAGGAATTTGCGGATATTCAGACACCCGATATGATTAAACTCCCTGTGCCGAAGCTGAAAACAGGAGAGCCGATTGTTGTTACTGCAAAACCCGATGACAGACAAAAGGCATATATGAAAGAGCTTGCGGCACGTTCCGAAGCTATCCACAACGGCAACATTGACCCGTCGGTTGACAATATGCTGAAAATAACGCACGAAGCAAGGCTTTTGGGACTTGATTCACGCTGTATTTTCAAGGAAGCAGAGCCTACTCCCGACAGCAAGGTTATGAAGCTGCTTGATAATCTTGAACAGAATTACCGTGACACTATGGAGCAGAAAGGCGTACAAATCGTATTCTGTGACATTGCAATCAACGAGGACTCGGAGCATTTCTCGGTATATGAAGCAATCAAGGCTGACCTTGTGAAGCGTGGTATTCTGAAAGAGGAAATCTGCTTTGCTGGTGACGCACAGACCGACAAGGCAAGAGCCGAAATGTTTGAACAGCTCCGAAAGGGCGAAAAGCGTTTTATCATCGCTTCGACCTCAAAGCTGGGAACAGGTGCTAACGTTCAGGACAAAATTTGTGCTATTCACCATCTGGATATTCCGTGGAAGCCTGCTGACCTTACACAGCAGGACGGACGAGGTATCAGACAGGGCAACAATTTTGATGAAGTAGGCATTTATCACTATCTGACAGAGGAAACCTTTGACGCATATATGATGGGCATTATAACGAACAAGGCAAAGTTCATCAATCAGATTATGACATCAAAAGACCCTGTGCGTGTTTCTGAGGACGTGGACGAAGTGGTGCTTACATATTCGCAAATGCAGGCTATCGCTTCGGGCAATCCTATGATTAAGGAGAAAATTCAGCTTGACAATGATGTTGCCAATCTGAAAAACCTTGAAGCAGAGCATAAGAAAATGGTGTTTTCAATGCAGGAGCTTGCGGAACGTAAGCTGCCGCAGACCATTGACAACTATGCGGATTTGCTCCAGAAGGCAAGCGGAGATTTAAAGTCGTTTCAGGAACAGCACCCCGACAATGCAGAGTTTAAAATGGAAATCGACGGGAAGATTTTCGATGAAAGAGCCGATGTAGGCGAGCAGATTGAAAAAGCAATCATTAAATGCTCAACTACGGGAGAGAGCGTAAAGCTGGGCAAGTATTTCGGCTTTGACGTTTCCATTGAGAAAAATCCCGCAAACAACAATTTCTTCAACAGCGGTACACCGTGCGTTGCTGTATTGCAGGGTACTCTGAAATACACCTCCGAGGTTTCTCTAGGAAACAATGTGGGTAATGTCCGCCGTATCGAAAACCTTGCAGGTATTCAGATAAATCAGAAAATACAGCAGTTTTCCGCTAATCTTGATAAGGCAAAAAGCGACCTTGAAGAAGCAAAGGCGAATTTTGAAAAACCTTTCGGTCGTGCGGAGGAGCTTGCAGAAAAACTAAAGCGGCTTGAATATGTAAATGCACAGCTTAGTACAGACAAAAATGACGATGAGCCTATGCCTGTATCAGATATTCCGATAGAGAATGAGCCTGTGCAAGCCGCAAGTGTTGTGGTTGCTATGCCTGTTTCCGCATATACGGCGGACAAGATAAATTCTAAACCGCAGACTCCGTCTGTTCCTCAGAACAATATTCCAAAGCCTGTGTATAACAAGATGAAACGATGATTGGAGGTAAAACTATGGCATACACAAGAAAAGAATACACCCCCGAAGAAAGAGCCGCCTACAACGCACAGAAGCAGGCGGAAATAGAAGCAACAATAAAGCGTATCGACGAAGGTGTTAAAGCGGTATTTCAGTCCGACAAGTACAAGGAATATCTGAAATTCGCTTCAAAGTTCACCGACTATTCTGCAAGAAATACGCTCCTTATAAACTTACAGCGTCCCGACGCTACTCTTGTAGCGGCATACGGCAAGTGGAAACAGCTTGGCAGACAAGTTGAACGAGGTCAGACAGGCATTGAAATCCTTGCACCTGTGGCATACAAGACAAATCAGGTGCTTGAAACGGAACGTCCCGCCGTTGACGAGTTCGGCAATCAGTTATACAACCCTGACGGAACAGAGAAAATGGAAACGGTTGAAAAGCCGATGACAGGACTTGCGTTCAAGAAAGTCTATGTTTTCGATGTTTCGCAGACAAGTGGCAAGGAGCTTCCCGACCCTGTTACTGAACTGACAGGGGATATAGACAGTGCAAGAAAAGAAGCTGTTTTTGCGGCTCTCAAAAAGGTTACTGGCATTGACATTGAGTTTAAGGACATCAAAGGCGGTGCAAAGGGATATTACAGCGCCACTAACAATGAAATTGTAATCAAAAGCGGTATGAGCGACGCACAGACCTTGAAAACCGCCTTTCACGAAGCCGCACATAATCTCTTGCACGACCCTGCAAAGGATATTGTAACGAACAAATCTCCCCGAAACGAAAAAGAGGTTCAGGCTGAATCCGTTGCCTTTATGGTAGCGGAAAGGTTCGGCATTGATACCTCGGAATATTCTTTCCCGTACATAGCTTCTTGGAGTGACGGAAAACAGCTTGAACAGCTTAAAAGTGCGTTACAGGAAATACAGGAAGCGGCGAAGAAGATTTCTTCCGAAATCGAATCGGAACTGCTGAAATTGCAGAAACGCAATCTCACAATGGACGAAAAGCTGGCTGATACAGAGCTGAACAATATTCAGAAAGCGGAGTTTCTTATTGAAGATTGTGCCGACAGAGGTGTGAATTTCTCAAAGGAAGATACCGACAAAATTCTTGATTTTGCAGGCAATCACGAAAATATATCCGATACGGTACAGCTTGTAACGGATATGGAAGAAATTCAAAGACAGCGTGACAGCTACGGCTATGATTTTACATATATGACGCCCATTGACACAAAGGAAGCTGCTCTTGAAGCCTATGACAGAGGTGAAGCGGTATATCTTCTTTATCCCGATAATACGGAGGGAATGGCAGAGTCACGCTCCGAAATTGAAAATTTTGAGGGATATTTCGGTATCGAAAAAGAGCCGAGCCGTGATGTTTCCCGTGAGCAGAACAGCGAGCTGATACCTGTTTCAAAGGAAATTGCCCTTGAAATGTGGGATAAGGATTTGGATGTATATGTTGACGGTGTTCGTGCTGAAAGCCGAGAAGATATTGAAAACGCTCCCGAAACTGCAAAGCTGTATCTGTCTGAATTTCAGTACACAGCACAGCTTGAATTTGAAAAGTCCCAGCGTGGTAATGTTGACAGAACAGCCGAACCCGCAAGCAAAAATCCGAATGTTATCGGTAATACACCATACAAGGAGCTTGGTGAAAAGGGTCAGCTTGAATATTTCAAAGACCTTAAAACCCGTCACGCTCTGAACATTGCAAAACAGCTTGACGAGGACGGGGTAAAATTCAGCGGACTTAAAAAGGGCAATGTTACTACAATAACCATAAACAAGGCTGATAAGGAAAAGTACGAAGCGGCTGTTGCAAAGGTCAAAGCAAGCTATTCCAAGAGTAAGGAGCAGGCTGCTGAACCGAAAGAGCAGAAAGTTAATGATAAAAAGCCAAAGGCTGAGCCTGTCAGCAAAAATCCCAACGTCATCGGTAATACCCCGTATGATGAGTTAGGCGAAAAGGGTCAGCTTGAATATATTACAAAACTCAAAACCCGTCACGCTCTGAACATTGCAAAACAGCTTGACGAGGATGGTGTAAAATTCAGCGGTACTGTTACCACAATAACCATTAACAAGGCTGATAAGGCGAAATATGAGGCGGCTGTTGCAAAGGTCAAGGAAAGCTATTCAAAGAGCAAGGAACAGACCGCCGAGCCGCTTGCAGACAAAGCTCCTGTTCCAAAGCCTGCACCCCAAAAGCCTGTGAACATAGCGGCTGATATTGACAAGGCAATTTCAGATAGCAATTATGAGTTGTACCGATATAACTTGAAACAGGCGGCTGCAACGGTTATTGAGGAACACGGTGCGGAAAAGGTAAGCAGAACCCTTGCGGAATATATTTCTCGTCACGATTATGACGGACGGATTTCTGAAAAGAACAAGGAATGGGCAAAGAGCTTTGATATTCCCGAAAACAGGTATCCTCCCGTATTCCATACGCACCCTGCTGTGCTGGATGGCTTCATTACAGAAGCACAGGTGCAGATAAAGGTACTTGAAAAGTCCGTCAGTCAGCCTGAGTTGCCTGACGTTTGCAAGGATAAGTTCCTGTTGCCTGTTGAACGTGTAGAGCTTCGTGACGATCATCGTGGTATTCCTGAAACAAAATACTACGATTCGTCAGTGAACGAATACTTTGTTGACGGTATAGGCTGGCTTGACAATGCCGCTTATGACCGTGAGCAGAAATTTTCAGAACTAAGTCCAAAGGACTTTTATGCAAAGGTTACTCAAATGAACATTTCCTATGTGGATACAGATGGCAGAACAGGGCAGATGGACGTTTCCAAAAAGGACTATGACATTTTGACCGAAAAGACCTATTCAAAGGAAAACAGCGAAGCATACAAGGCGGCAAAGGACAAGCTGGAGCAGAGAAAACAGGAAGCAGGGATAAAGCCGAAGCCTGTTGAGTATTACGCTGTCCGTCAGATCGCTGACCGTAAATTTGCGGTAGCAACAATAAGTGCAGACGGACTTGTAACAGTTGCAAGGTCGGGTATTGCTACTATTGAGGAAGCTAAAAAGGCTCTGCTTGATATTTATAAAAGCAAGAAGAGTACAGTTAAGTGTGAATTTGTTCATCCGCAGACCCTTGATGAGAAATCAGCGGAGATTTACAGAAGTCAGACAAAGGAGCTTCCTGCTGTAACATATCGCATTACTGCTAATCCTGATAAGAAATCGCCCGATACTCATATCTTGCAGGAGTATGTGAAAAAAGGTGATGATACCTATGCGGTGGGAAAGGTTATGGCAAAGGGGGATTATGAGAAATGCAACAGCAGGCTTGCAAATCTCATCAATCCTCCGAAGATTGAAGCACCCGTCAAGACCTTTGAAATCTATCAGATACGTCGAGTTGATGAAACCCGTGATGTAAGGTTTGAGCCTTACGAAAGGCTGTTAAAGGCAGGTTTGAAGCCTGATTTCAAGACTTATGACAAGATGTATGAAGCTGATGTTTCAATGTTAAGCGGCAAAAGCACGGGCGAAAAGCTGGAGTCAGCGTTCTATGTTTTCAATCAGGAGCGTCCCGAAGATTTTAAGGGACACTCGTTAAGCGTTTCCGATGTGGTAGTGCTTGACGATACGGCGTATTATGTTGACAGCGTGGGATTTAAGCCGCTGAAAGACTTTATACCGCTTGAAATTCAGCAGAGCCGTTTTCTTGATACGCTCCCACAAACCTTACAGGGCGTATCTGATAATGCGGCGGAGCTTGAAGCTGTTTCAGACAAGGCTCTGAAGCTGAATATTTCGCCCGAAATTATCCGAGAAGCCTGTGATATGGTAAATGGCGGTGAAAGTCTTGATAATATGGCAAATGCTTACGAAGAAAAATTCACAGAGAAAAATGTTCCTGCGGAAGAAGCTCCCGAAATAGATAAGCCGAAGCCGCAGAAAAAGCCAAAATTATGATTGGAGGATTGATAATATGATTATGATGAACAGCATACTTACAGCCGAGGAAAGATGTATGTTACAGTCGCTCAGCTGCAAGAATAAGATTCAGGCTCTCGCCGTTCTTTGCGAAATGAAGATGATACTCCCTGTTCGTTCCGATTTCTTCTCACAGGTTGTACGGCTCTCTGATAAGCTGGAGAAAGAGAAGATTGATTATGCTTATGAGATTTCGGCGGTGAGATTGGATGAGTTTTAATAAAATGAATAATCGTTCTCGAAAATGGCACTTTCGTTCTTGGAAAATGAATGAAATTGAGCAAAAAATCGAAATCGTTCTTGACAAAGTAGAAAATGTGATGTATAATATAGAAAAAGGGGTTAAGGAGGCTGTTCGATGAAATATTCGATTGAAATAGGTAAGATTGTGGAAGGTGCTTTAAAACACGATCAAACAAAAGTTATAAATTATACAAAACAATTGATTGCTAAATTAGAGCAAGATAATGAAGAAAGAGCTGCTAATAAGTTCAGCAAATTGTTGTCAGCTCAAAGCGAGGCAACTCTTTCTGCTATGGGAATAAAAAAGGATATTGCTATTCCTGTTGATTCTGAATCAAGAACAGTATTGGCGGATGTTGTTTATCCTAGTGAAAACAATATTGATGTAATCCTATCAAAAGAAAATAAGGATAATTTGGAGACATTTATACTAAGTTATAAGAATGCTGACAGATTAAATTCAATGGGAATAGGCGTATCAAATACTTTGTTGTTATATGGACCTCCCGGTTGCGGTAAAACACAATGTGCGTATCTTATTGCTAGGGAATTAGGTTTACCTTTGGTAATTGCTAGATTGGATAGCCTTATATCTTCATATCTTGGTACTACTGCCAAAAATATACGTGCTTTATTTGATTTTGCTCAAAAAATGCCGTGTGTGCTTTTTTTAGATGAGTTTGATGCAATAGCAAAAGCTCGCGATGACAGTAATGAGCTAGGAGAGTTAAAGCGTGTTGTAAATAGCTTGTTGCAAAATGTTGATGCGATGAGCAACGATAGTTTGCTTATTGCTGCTACAAATCACGATAAATTGTTGGACTCTGCGGTTTGGAGAAGATTTGAGTATAAATTAAGAATCGAATTACCGGATACAAATGCAATTATCGAAATGATTGACCTTTTTACAAGAAAGGGACACAATCTGAATGATAAGGAAAAAATTGAATTAGCTACAGCTTTAAGCGGGTTAAGCGGTGCTAACGTCGAAGAAATATTGGTGAAAGCAATGCGAAAAGCAATAATTCACGAGCGTGCGATTGAAAAAAGCGATTATTATGATGAAATTTTTTCTTTTAAAGGTATCATACCACAAAATTGCAGTTGTGAAAAAACACTTTTAAGCATAAAAGCAAATTATTTAAGGAGTTGTAGTGAAAAAGTATTTAGTTATCAAGTGATAGCAAATATTTTAAATATTTCAAAAACATCGGTGTCAAAGATAGTTAAGGAGGTTAGTGAAGTATGAAGGAAAAGAATCTTCCCATAAAACTTGTTATGCAAAAGGCTGAAGATACCAAAAGCAACGATGGTGGTGGACGTGTAAAGTTTTTCGGCGAAGTTACGAGTGGATTGCAAACAGCGATTGAAGGTAAGTTCGAACAGGTACTTGATTTTTATCAAGATGTATTCAGTGAAAATGAACTTGTTCCGGCTGTAGCTAAGATTACTGTTAAACCAGAAGCAATAGCAAAATCGCATAAACCTAATGACCTTTGCAGAAAATGTCCTATTATAGGTGGAGAAGATTTAGGTGAAATATTTATTAAGCTAAGTCCAAAGTCTATACAGGATACTATAAAACTTGTAAGAAATCCTCCTTCTGAAAGATTTAAAGCTAATTTAACTGCTGTGGACGATATTAGTCCCATTACTCCTTATGAAAAAATATCAAAAAGCATAACACAATTAGTTGAACAGAATGAGTTTGATAGTATTAAGAGAAGAATTAAAGTAAAACTTTTCGATTTTGATGATGAATTTGATAACACTCAAATTATGGATTATGTTTTCAAAAAAATCGATGAGTATGGTTTTGGCGATAACTATGATATGATAACGTATGGTTCTTCTATAATGTATATAAAAGTCGAAGTTGAAACATATGATGACGTTGTAAAACTTGCAGGTATAAATGGTGTAAAAACAGTTGATTTTTTTCAAGAGTATTCTCAACCGTTGAGTAATTATGATTGTTCTCAGTTGGAAGCGTTATTGGATGATGATGTTTCTGAAAGCGATATTACTATCGGAATAATTGATGGTGGAATAAGCGATGAAAATGATTTTTTAAAACCATATATTGTTGCGAGAGAAACACACGTTAATGAAGCATATCAGAATCACAAACACGCTACATTTATTGCTTCAATGATTCAATATGGAAATGAATTGAATGGTATTGAAACAAATGCACATAGTCGTTATAAATTTGTCGATATTATTGCGATACCTAATTCTGACAAAGAGTATGGTTTAACCGACTCCATTGGCGAAATGGAATTGATGGAGATAATTGAAGATAGTATGGAGAAGTATTCAGATACTACGAAAATCTGGAATTTATCTTTAGGTATTGAATCTCTCATCTGCAATGGTTCGATGTCAGACTTGGGAAAATTTCTTGATTATATTCAAGATAAATATCAGGTCCAGATATTTGTTTCGAGTGGAAATCTTAATGAATTACCCTTGAGAGAATGGCCACCGCAGGAAGATATGGGCGATATAGATAGGATAATATCTCCTGCAGACTCTGTACGCGCAATTACAGTAGGCTCTATTGCATTAAACGATTCGGATGATTCGATTGTAAAAAGAAATGAACCGTCTCCGTTTAGTCGTAGAGGTCCAGGAGCAAACTACATAGTTAAGCCTGATGTGGTTGATTTTGGTGGAAATCTGTCCAAAACATATTCTATTGCTGGCTTAGGAATGAAAGGAATGGATCCTGATGGCAATGTCATTGAGGGCAATGGAACAAGTTACTCCACTCCACGAATAGCGCAGAAGTTTGCTGCTGTTTACGATGAAATGGTAGAAAAGGACATACTGATGGCGAAAGCTATTTTAGTTCATTCTGCTCGTATGAATTCGCGTAATTTGTTAGGTGATAACCCAGATAATATTAAGTATTATGGCTTCGGAATGCCGTCAACAAATGTAAATGACATTTTGTTGTGTAGTGAAGATGAGGTTACTCTTATATTTAAGCAGAGAGTAAAACAAAAAACTCATTTGGAGATGATTGATTTTCCATTCCCTGAATCGCTCATAAGAAATGGTAAATATTATGGTGAAATCGGAATGACACTTGTTTATAATCCTTTGCTTGATGAGAATTACGGACAGGAATATTGTCGTGTTAACATTGATGCGAGCTTTGGTGTGTATAAATATGATTCTTCAGGAAAGTTGAAATTTAGTGGGTGTGTTCCTCTTGATTGTGCTTGGGATGAAAAATACGAACGTGAAAGAGTAGAAAGTGGCTTTAAATGGAGTCCTATAAAATCGTATTACAGGAAGCTTAAGAGAGGTATTGATGTAGGTGAAGGTTGGAAAATACGAATTGATATGAATCAACGCAATGAAACTTCTGTTCCTTATCAAGAGTTTGTATTGATTGTAACTATCAGGGATCCAGACGGCAATGATATTTATTCCGAAGTTATCAATGGATTGAGAGAACGAGGCTACAGTACGAATAACCTTGAAACAAAGCAACAGTTGCGTCAGCGTCAGTAATTATTATAGAGTATTTTTACAGCGGTATCGTTTTTGGCGATATCGCTGTATTTGTAGGTTTGTCAATGATATTGAACACGAAAGTTAGAAAGGAATTCAAGGGGAGATAGCCAACCGAGAGGGCGCATAGGGCGGTCGTTAGAACGGCGAAGATGGGCTTTTAACTGCTTATTCAGGTCATCACAGGAAAAGAACTTGTGGCAGGAATAAAATTTGTTATGGTCTTCACGGTGACTGCGTTCGACTTTGCCGTTGTGGCGAGGCGTATAGGGTCGAATGAGTTTGTGTCGAATTCCGAGTTTGGCGGCTGCAGTCTGAAACAGCGTAGGTTTATCTCTTAGCCCTTGAACGAACCTTGTAGTAAATTCAGGACCGTTGTCAGTCTGAACACACTCAATCTTAATTCCATGCTGCTTGTACCACTTGACAGCGCGTTTCAAAAAATCAGCCGAAGAATAAGAGCTGTGTTCTTCATAGCCGTAAACAAAACGCAGGCGCGTGAACTCGTCAATGGCGGTGTATTGATAGAGCTTCTGCTCCTTATTGGCAAGGCAGCTAATAGGAACATACTTGACATCTATTTGAACACGCTCATCCGGATAGGTCATCTGTTCATAAGGCTTGGGCTTATAGGTTGGCTTTGCGGGAGCTTGCTGAAGCAAAGCCAACCTTTTGAGGACTCGATAAAGGCTCTCAACGCGGCGGGTATAACCACGTTTGCGAAGCCTGTGCCAAAGCTCAGTAAGTCCGAGCTTTGGATTGCACCGCCGCATATCTCTGATGAGTTTCAGCTCATCAGGCGTGTGTTCGTTCGGGTGGTGATGCGGGCGCTTTGATTGGTCTGCAAGGGATTCAACTGTTCCGTCCCAGCGAGCCTTCCAGAAATATATGTACGAGCGGCATTTGTTGTACTTCTTGTTGTACTTCTTTGAAGCCTTTTTTACTCCGTTTTTCTCGGAATACTTCATCAGGGATTGACGAAACCGCATTTCTTGTGTTATACTGTTCATTGAGAGATAGACCTTCTTTCACTTGAATTTTGTGTGGTAACTTTATTCTAGCAGTTTTTGGTCTATCTCTCAATACTTTTTCTTTACTTTGTCCAATTTCTATTGTAGCACTACAATCGTTTTTGACGATATCGCTGTATTTTTGTTGAAATATGAGGGATTATGTGGTATAATATCTATAATTGTTATATATTGTGGAGGTAATATTATGAAATATTCAGTGCCAATTAATCGTGAGAATTTAAAAGAAATTGATGGTGTGATATATTTTTTTCATAGATTAGAGGAGATGCTTTTTGACTATACTGTAGATTTGTATAAAATGCCATTATTAAATACATACCGCTTAATTAAAGAATTTTGCGATGTACATAAGAGAATGGCAAATGGTGAGGTAAAAGAATATCAACTTAATGTGGTTTTTGATGAATTGATAGAATCATTGAAAAGCGACATAGTATTAAAAGAATGTTGGGGACAGGAAAAAGTTGATAGAATAGTTGGTTCTTTTGGTTCTAGTTCAAATCAAGCTAAATGTGATACAATTAAATATTTAAATTCGTTATTTGGTAATGGTAAATATTATAATTGGTGTGTTCAAGTTATTAATAAATATGTTGCTCAACCTAAGAAAAAACAAAAAATTGAAGCTGCATTAAGATGTTTTCTTCCTGAATTAATATCGCTAGGGTATAATCCTAATTTTGTATATAATACATTGAAAAAAACTCTGTCTAGAGAAGTGATTGTGGAAAGTAGCGCTTCTAATTTTATTAAAATATTTGATTTTAAGAGGGAGAAATATAGAGTTTATTTTTGTGTTTCGTCAATAGCAAAAAAATATGAAGAAATATTAAAAAATAGATTGAATGTACATTTTGAAGATGATAATAATTTTGCCCGGTTTAAGAAAGATAATAACAAGATTATTATTTATTTTGATGAAATATATGCCCTTTGCCCAAATAGTGCTGCGACAATTGCATATGAGCGTTTGGATTTGTTTTTTAGTTTTTATAAATTTGTTAGTGACCAAAAGAGCTTTTCGATGAAGCAAAGAGCGATGGTAGTTGATGAAAACGATGGATTCATTTTTCTTCCGATTCAATCATTGACCTATAATATAATCAATAGAATAGATTATGATGAAATTGGTGCTCAATCAGATATGCTAATTACAGGCCTTTTGATTAACGCAAAATCGGAATATTATTTATTAAGAACCTGTCCACATAGAATCAAAATCTACGCAACAGCGTGTGGATATGCGAAATAATACACATAGTTTCAGC
>ENA-OWRJ01000927-OWRJ01000927.1-human-gut-metagenome-genome-assembly--contig:-NODE-927-length-35196-cov-5.997923_pt1 | contig 35196 bp, 32 predicted proteins | sample MGYA00248269_ERZ651897 | MGnify/ENA primary metagenome ERZ651897 (study PRJEB26924, sample SAMEA4378252) | human gut metagenome | biome: human gut; feature: human-associated habitat; material: faeces...
TTAACAAATCCGCACCACCTTCTCCTTCGGAGCAAGGTTAACACCCTTAAACCTCACTTCGTTCGAGAAAAGAGAAAACAGCGTTTTAGCGATTTTTGTCACAGCCCCTTTTTATTATTCATTGACAGGTTCTTTTTCTGCATTTTCCCGAAGGATTTCCAGGAGGTCCCTCGCGGCGGGAGAGAAGATCTGGCGCTTTTTCCAGACGATGTACATGCGGTTGGAAAGGACGGGTGAAAGGGGACGGACGGCAAGGCCGTTTCTTGATTCGGCAAGTCCCGCGAAGGTGAGAAGGATGGCCATGTGATTTTTGACGAAGCGGGTGCCGTTGTAGAAAAGGTTCAGGTATCCGAAGATGGTCAGCTCATCGCGGCGGCTTCCGCACCAGCGCGGCAGGTCGGCGAGGAAGGACTGCTTGGACATAATAATGGGTTCATTTTTTATATAGTCAAAGGTAAGGCTCTTCTTGGCGGCTAGCGGCGAGTCCTCGGGAATGACGGCGCACCATGTATCGACGCCGGGAATCCGGATGGAGTCGTAGCGGTCAAGGTCCGGCGGTTCGACGATGATGGCAAAGTCGATGAGGCCCTGTTCCAGAATGCTTGTGACGATGGCTGTGTCTCCGCTTGTGATATGGCAGCGGAGGAAGGGGCGTTTCTTCTTGATTTTTTTGACGGCAAGGGCCAGGTGGTCGATCAGGACTGATTCAGCGCAGCCGATGCGGACGTCTCCTCCCAGGCTGTCAGAGAGCGCGCGGAATTCAGACAGCGTCTTATCCGTGAGGCCTATGATGTCAGCGGCTCTTCTTTCAAGGAGCTCGCCTTCTTCCGTCATGACAAGATTCCGTCCTTCCTTGCGGAAAAGTTTTCTTCCCAGCACTTCTTCCAGGGATTTCATCTGGACAGAGAGCGTTGGCTGTGAAATATGAAGCGATGAGGCCGCTTTTGTCATGCTGCCGAGCCGCGCGATTTCCAGAAAATTCCTGAGCAGTTCAATATCCATAGTCGTTCACTCCTTTCCTTCATTATAACTTAATCTATTAAGAAATCTAATAGATAACGATTATATATTAATATTAGTAATTTATTTAGATTGAAATTATACTATACATAGATTGAGTGATGCAGAAAGGAAGGATAGAAATGAAGAAGAAATGGGCGGCCATTGCCGCATTGAGCCTGCTCCTGGCTTTTGGCGGAACGACTGCGTTTGCTGCGGATATTCTGGCAGGTCAGGCAAGTACGATTACTGTACAGACATCGAAAGGAGATCAGCCATTGAAACTGACAAATGAATGGGACAAGGTATTCCCGAAGAGTGATTTAGTCGATCACCAGAAGGTGACATTCCATAACCGCTACGGCATTACACTTGCCGCAGATATGTATACACCGAAGAATGCAAAAGGAAAGCTTCCTGCCATCGCTGTTGCAGGACCGTTCGGTGCTGTGAAGGAACAGTCTTCCGGACTTTATGCACAGAAGCTGGCAGAAATGGGCTATCTGACGATTGCCTTCGATCCGTCCTTTACCGGTGAAAGCGGCGGCACGCCAAGAGACGTGGCATCCCCGGATATCAATACGGAAGATTTCTCTGCTGCCGTAGATTTCCTCTCCACAAGAGACAATGTCGATCCGAACCGCATCGGCATCCTCGGCATCTGCGGATGGGGCGGTATGGCTCTCAATGCAGCTGCCATGGATACAAGAATCAAGGCGACAGTCACTTCTACCATGTATGATATGTTCCGCGTCACGGCCAACGGATACTTTGACAAGATGACGCCGGATGACAGATATAAAATGAGGAAGGCTCTGAACGAACAGAGAACAGAAGACTACAAGAATGATACGTATGCCAAGGCCGGCGGTGTCGTCAATCCGCTTCCGGATGATGCGCCGTTCTTCGTGAAGGATTACCACGCTTACTACAAGACAAAGCGCGGCTATCATCCGCGTTCCGTCAATTCGAATGCAGGATGGAACAAGACATCAGCGCTCTCCTTTATGAACATGCCGCTTCTCTCCTACGCAGGGAAAATCAGAAGCGCTGTCCTCATCGTCCATGGCGACAAGGCGCATTCTTACTACTTCAGCCAGGATGCATTCAAGAAGCTGAAGGGGGACAATAAGAAATTCCTCTCCATTCCGGGCGCCGTTCACACGGACCTCTACGACCAGATGGATATCATCCCGTTCAAGACCATTGATGAATTCTTCCAGGAATACCTGAAATAAGGTAAGGATAAAAGAAATAAAGAAATAAGGTAAAAAGAAGCTGTGATGAAATGTGCGATCATTCCATCACAGCTTCTTTTTATGAATTATTTAATCCGCCAGAAGTTTTTCCTTGAGGGAAAGGTAGGCGTCGGTGTAGTAGGGACGGAGCTGGGATTCCCTGAGGTCATAGCCGTACGGACGGCGGCTGACGGCAAGGAGCGGCGGCGTCTGGATGCGCTTGGCGACGGCGAATCCGGAGAAGAGGTTCCACCATTTCTCAAGGTCTTCAATGAAATCTTTGGCGGTCGGGAAAATGTTGGAGACGATGATGGAGCAGCCGATGAGATCTTCGAGATTTCCTTTGGCGTAAGCTTTGAGAATGTCTTCGGGGGTCTGCCTCTGCCATGGTTCGATGAAGCTTCTGAAGAGGTAGTCGTGGTATTCGTAAATCAAAGGATCGCCTTTTCCTTGTGTGACGTCCTGATTCTCGGAGAGTTCGGCGCTTGGCATGACGGTGAAGATGCCTTCGGGGATGACGGCTCTTCCATACCATGCATTGAGTTTTCTTCCCAGATCGTAAATCTGGTACTTCCAGAGGTCGGCCGTTGCGGCAAAGGCGCCGGCAAGGTCGCCGTAGAGGGTGCCGTAGCCGACGGTCGTTTCCGTCTTGTTGGCGTTGCAGGTGAAGATGCCGCCAAAGGCAGCGGAGAGTGCGGCGAGGATACGGCTGCTGCGGTCGCGTGCCTGCATATTTTCCTTCATGAAGCCGGTCAGGTGGACGGTGTCGTCAGGAAGGGGAAGGCCTTCGAGCGCATCGGCCGTCTCGTCGATGAAGTCTCCGATCGGTACCGTCAGGAGCTGGCAGCCAAGGTTCTTGGCAAGCTCGGCAGCAAGGCCTTTTGTGAGCTCGGAGTTGTAGCGCGTGGGCGTATTGACGAGAAGGATATTTTCGGCCGGAAGGATCGAGCGGTAAAGCGCTGCATTGACAGCAGAATCGATTCCGCCAGATACGCCGATGACGACCTTGCTTGCGCCGATCGCTTTCAGGAATTCGGATGTGCCGTAGCGGAAGGCAGGAAGGAGAAGATTTTCATCTGTCGGTTCCATTTCCGTTTCGGGTGCGAGCGTCAGGTTTTCCTGATTGAAGTAGAAGGTCGAGCGCTCGTCGGTGAAGGGATTGGCTTCCGCAATAAGCTGCCCGTCCTTGTCGTAAGCGGCTGTCATGCCGTCGTAGGTGTAGCAGTCTTTTCCGTTGTTCTCAAGGCCGCGCCTGTTCACATAGAGCATCGGGATGGAAAGGCGGGAGAGGGATTCAGAGAACATCCTGTGGCGCTTGCCGTCTTTTCCCATCGTGAAAGGGGAGGCGGAAAGGTTCAGGAACAGGGAAATGCCTTTTTCTGCGAGGATGGACATCGGGGAAATGCGGTAGTTTTCATCCCAGCTGTCTTCGCAGAGGACGATGCCGCAGCGGAGCTCTTCTTTTCCTGCAGGAAGGACGAAGGGGGCAAGGATATCTTCCGGACGTTTCCCTTCTTCGAGCGCCAGGGATTCCAGGGAGGTGAAGTAGCGGCGGTCGTCAAAGCAGCGGTAGTCGGGAAGGAGCGTCTTCACAGTGAAGGGAAGAGGGCTTCCTTCAGGATAAATGAAATGGCCGTTTGATGCGGCAAATGCGGCATTGTACTTTCTGGGACGGCCGTCGTCATTGATGAGGTCCCAGTCGACAGCAAGGCTTCCCCAGACGATCGTGAGGCCCTTGGAAAGGGCGGCGACTTTTTCGTTGGCGCGTTCGCATTCTTTCAGAAAAGCATTCTGATCCCAGAGGTCACCGATGAGGTAGCCCGTGAGGCACATTTCCGGAAGGACGAGGATATGGGCGCCCTCGGCCCTGGCAAGTGCAGCCTCTTTTTCAATCTGTTTCAGGTTTTTGCGGATGTGGCTCGGGACGGCGGCCAGCTGCGCGGTGCGTATTTTGATCATGTTGGCTTCCTTTGCATAAAAAGCCGGATGGGTATCCGGCGTAATCTTCTACTCCATTTTACAAAAGGCTTACCTCGATGTAAATGCATAATGGACAGGTTTGTTATATAATTAAATTGATTCATTATTTTTATTTACGGAGAATGCATGGAAAGATACAATACGTATTCAGATCATTTGAAAAAGAAGTATGGAGAGAAGGTCTACAAGATCCCGATCTCGCTGCCTGTCACCTGTCCGAACAGGGACGGCAGCCTGTCAAGCGAGCCGTGCATATTCTGCGGCTCCATCGGTGCGGATTATGAGACGAAGGCTGTCGGTCTTCCGATTACGCGCCAGCTCGACAGGAGCATTGCCCATGTGGGGCCCAAGTACAAGGCGAAGAAGTTCATCGCCTATTTCCTGAATTACACGAATACGTATGCGCCGCCGGAAGATTTCCGATCCTGGGTGGAAGAGGCGATGGCGCATCCTGACGTGGTAGGGGTCGACGTATCGACAAGGCCGGACTGCGTCAATGAAAGATACCTTGAAATTTTGAAGGAATCATCAGAGAAGTATGGCAAGGACGTGACGGTGGAGCTGGGGCTCCAGAGCTCGAATGCGCACACGCTCCTCAAGCTTGGCCGCTGCCACACGGCGGCTGAGTATGTCGATGCAGCGCTCCGCATCGGGCGCTACGGCTTCGATCAGTGCACGCATGTCATTGCCGATCTTCCCTGGGACGACCGGGTGGATGTCATCGAGACGGCGAAGCTCATTTCCGTCCTTCCTGTGACGGAGGTGAAGATCCACTCCCTTTACATCGTGAAGGGGACGGAGCTCGCGAGGATGTATGAGAGAGGAGAGGTCACGCTTTCCTCGATGGAAGAGTACATGGAAAGGGTCGCCCTTTTCCTGGCATATCTTCGGAAAGACATCGTTATCCAGCGGATCGTCGGAAGGGCGTCTGGCGGCAATACGCTTACGGTCAACGGCGGCTCTCCCTGGTGGGAGGTCAAGAGCCGGATCGACGAGCTTTTGGAAGAAAGAAATATCACGCAGGGCTGTCTTTGCGATTATATAGACGGAAAAGCTGTCCGGCACTTTTTATAATTTGGCATCATGGCTTATAGCCAGGGAGGTTGAATGGCCATTACGAAGGAAAGAACAGAAGAGATCGTTATTGGAGATCTGCAGGAAGCACAGCACCTTTTTGAAAGAGACAGCTCGTACCTCAAGATCATCGGGGAGCATTACGGCGCAGACATTTCCGGCCGCGGCAACATGATCCGCATCAAGGGCGAAGAGGAGGCTGTGGAGAACAGTCTTCACGTCATCGCGCGCATCCGCCACATGATTGCAAGCCGCATCCGCCTTGCGGAGCGTCAGGTACGCCTTGTGATGTCGCTCATCGATCAGGGGAAGGAAAATCTCCTGCAGGAAATGGAAGACGATATCATCAATTTCACGAAGAACGGCGCGCCGATCCGCCCAAGAACGCTGGGGCAGAAGCTCTATGTGGACACGATCCGCAGGAACTCCATCACGTTCGGCATCGGGCCTGCAGGTACGGGCAAGACGTACCTCGCCGTGGCACTGGCTGCTTTTGCTCTTCGGAATCATGACGTGCAGAGGATCATCCTCGTGCGTCCGGCAGTCGAAGCAGGGGAGAAACTTGGTTTCCTTCCGGGCGATATGCAGGAAAAGGTCAATCCCTACCTGCGTCCGCTCTTTGACGGCCTGATGGATATGTTCGGACCGGAGGAATTCACCCGCCTGCAGCAGAAGGGACAGATCGAAGTGGCGCCGCTTGCCTACATGCGCGGACGTACGCTGGAGAAGTCCTTCGTCATTCTCGATGAAGCGCAGAATACGACGGTCGAGCAGATCAAGATGTTCCTGACGCGCCTCGGCTTCCGCTCAAAGATGATCGTGAATGGCGACGTGACGCAGATCGACCTGCCGCCGAATGTCAGAAGCGGTCTCATCGATGCAGAGCGCGTGCTGAAGGACGTCAAGGATATAGGCCATGTCCATTTCAGCGAAGATGATGTCGTGCGCCATGATCTGGTCGCAGCGATCATCCATGCCTATGAAGAGGATGCCAGACACAGGAACAAGAACGGATCCCGTAAAGGGGAACGGAAAGAAAACAAGGAAGGCTGAACGGAGGAACCGGAGATGGAAATCACCATTAATTACAGCGATATGAAATTTTACAGCGAAGATCTGGAGAAACTGATCCGCATGGTACTGACGGAAGGCGCCAAACAGCAGAAGGTGGCAGAGGATGCTGAAATCAGCGTGCTCATCTGCGATGCAGACACGATCCATGAGCTGAACCGCGATTACAGGGATGTAGATGCGCCGACGGACGTCCTTTCCTTCGCACTGAATGAAGGCGAAGACGATGTGCCGGAAGAAGAAACGGAACTGGGCGACATCGTCATCAATCTTGACCGCGCCGTCAGCCAGGCTGAGGAATACGGCCACAGCCGCGACAGGGAAGTGGCATACCTTTCCGTGCACGGATTCCTCCATATCTTAGGCTACGATCATTATGATCCCGAGGAAAAGAAGGCCATGAGAAAGGCAGAGGAAGATATCCTTTCTGCCTGCGGACTTTCCCGCATCATGACAGAAGGAAAGCTGGAAGCAGAACATGCCGAAGGAAGAGATTAACGAAAAGACGGCCGAAAGGCTTCTCCTTGCCGCTAGGGAAGCAAGGAAGAACAGCTACTCGCCTTACTCCCTCTATCCGGTGGGAGCTGCCGTCCTGGCAGAAAGCGGCAAAGTCTATGCAGGATGCAATATGGAAAACGTATCGTATCCGGCCTCCCTCTGCGCTGAAAGAAATGCGATCGGAAGCGCAGTGGCAGCAGGCGAAAGGAAATTTCTTGCCATTGCCGTCATCGGAAGCCATGACAGTTATACGATGCCCTGCGGCGTCTGCCGCCAGGTCATTGCGGAATTCAAGATACCGCTCATCATAGCCGGCCGGTCGGAAAAGGATTACCGGACATTTACGCTTGAGGGAATCCTTCCCTATGCGTTTGAAGAAGATTCATTGAAGAAAGAACAGGAGAACCCATGACAGAAAATACAGGTTTCCGTTCGGGATTTGCAGCCCTCGTAGGCCGCCCGAACGTAGGAAAGTCCACGCTTTTGAACGCGCTTCTCGGCGAGAAGGTGTCCATTGTTTCCTCCCACGCCCAGACGACAAGAAATAAGATCACAGGCGTCTGGAACGGAGACAATGCGCAGGTCGTATTCCTGGATACCCCGGGCATGCACAAGCCGCAGAGCAAATTAGGAGAAGCTATCCGCCAGAGCACAATCGATGCCTTAGAAGAAGTCGATCTCATCGTCTTCCTCTGCGCCATCGACGATCCGGTCGGAGCCGGCGACAGATACATCCTCTCCCTTCTGGAGAACAGGAAGGTGCCGGTCATCCTCGTCCTTTCCAAGATTGACCTCATCCCGAAGGAACAGCTTCTCCTGAAGATTGCGCAGTACAGCCGTCTCTACGATTTCGCTGACATTGTCCCGATTTCCGCAAAGACAGGCGACAACCTTGACGAACTGATGAATACGATCAAAAAGTACCTGCCGGAAGGGCCGAAGTACTTCCCTGACGACATGGTCACTGACCAGCCGGAAAGGAATATCGCGCAGGAAGTCGTCCGCGAAAAGCTCCTCATCCGCACCAGGGATGAAGTGCCGCATGCGATCGGCGTTTATTCTGAAGAATTCCGCGAAGAGGAAGACGGACGCATTTACATCCGCTGCACGATCTACGTGGAACGCCCGACGCAGAAGGGTATCATCATCGGAAAGAACGGAAGCCTCCTGAAGGCGGCCAAGAAGGATGCGACAAGGGAACTGAAGAAGATCCTGGGCGCTCCGGTCGATCTCGACCTCTGGGTCAAGGTCAGCAAGGACTGGAAGAACAAGGATTACATCCTTCGCGAACTCGGCTACAAGGAACATAAGTAATAGTAATATATAAGGTAGGAAACCTTTTGTCATCAAGGGGGAATGACTTATTAGTACCAATGTGCAGTGGATAGGCATATTCCTGCTTATTGCACTGGCAGCGTCGTTTTTCAATTACAAAAGCACGCTGGTTAATTTTTCCTTTGCGCGCATGCGCAAGAAGTACATCGAGGACAATGATGAGCAGGATCCCGCGCTCATTGAGAAGGTAGCGCCGTACTACCAGCATACTTCGCAGGTGCTGGGCGGCACTCAGCTGTCCTTTGTCGTGTGCGGGGCTGTTTTCGGCGTGTCCATTTTCGGCATCGACGCAGCCATCTATGAAGAATTCATTGCGGCCCTTGGCGAAGATATGGCCTGGGCGGGGGTTCTGACGGCCATCATCTTCTCAGCGCTCGCATTGGCCGCCTACTGGATCGGGACAATCCTGATCCCGGGCTCGCATGCGCTTGTCGAACCGCTTCCGATTCTGGCGGGGCAGACATGGGTGATCAGCATGAACCGCCACCTCTTCCGTCCGATCGTCATGCCGGGGCTTTACCTGATCAAGAAGTTCTTCAAGTGGAGAAACATACCGCTTCGGAACGAAGTCAATTTCACGTATACAGAAGATGAAATCCGCTGCATCGTCGAGGAAAGCCACAGGAGCGGCAGGCTGAATGCCCTGGAGAACACGCTCATCAAGAATTCCTTCGATTTCTTCAATCTCATGGTCCGCGATGTCATGGTGCCTAGAAGCGATATGGTCGTCCTCAATTATGAAGATGAAATCGACGAAATGCGCCGCACGATTTCCAAGGCGCACCATACCTGCTATCCGGTCTGCATGGACGACAAGGACCACATCCTGGGATTCATCCATGTGAAGGATTTCCTGGAAAGCCTTCTTCATGGCGAATTCAATGTGAAGCGGATCATGAGGGATATCCTGATGGTTCCGGAAACGATGCCGGCGCCGACGCTTCTCCAGCTCATGAAGAATACAAGGACGTACCTGGCGGTCGTCGTCGATGAGTACGGCAGCACGTCGGGCCTTGCGACGCTTGAAGATCTGATCGAAGAGCTCGTGGGAGAAATCCCGCAGGGCGCTGACCAGGCTCCCTATGAGATCATCAGGAAGGGAGAAGGCGTCTACGAATTTGACGGCACGGTCATTCTGGAAGATGTCTCCGACAGGCTGGAAATCGATCTGGCAGAAGAAGACAAGAATGCAACGATCGGCGGCTTCGTATTCTCAAGGCTCGAACGCATCCCGAAAGTCGGGGACTCGATCGAGTTTGGCGGCTGGCGCTTCACGGTGCTGCGCGTGGCAGGTTTCCGCATCGTACGCCTGAAGGCAGAGAAGATTGCGCCGCCTGAAGGGGAAGCAGAAGAAGCTCCGGAGGAAAAACATGAGGCCTGAGATCCGCTCGATGGAAGGCATCGTCCTCCGCGCGGGAAAGGGACGCGAAGGGGGAAGGCTCGTTTCCGTCTTTACAAGGAAAATGGGATTTCTCCGCTTAGGCGTTTCGAGGCAGGCGCTTTCCCGCTACGGCACGGGGCTCATGCTTCCTTTTGCTCATATCCGGTTCACCGGCGCTTTCTATCCGGATTACAGCATTATGACGCAGTACGAAGGAGGCCTTCTCTTCGACATGATGGCGATTCCCTATGAAGAGATGAGCGAATGGTACTATGTCATCGAGCTTGCCTCGCTTCTTTTTCCGGAAGAAGAGGCGGATGAAGAGGCTTTTGATACGCTCCTTTCCGGAGGACGCGCGGCAAAGACAAGGAACAGAAGGGTGACGGCTTTCGTGACAGCAGTCAAGCTTCTTGCCATTGCAGGCTTTGATCCTGCGCAGGACGAACCGGCTGGCGAGCACCATCTTTCTTCCGGCGCACTTTCGCTTCTTTCTGCTTTCCGCGATTACAGATGGGAAAAGCCTTTTGAAGGGACAATTCCTGCCTCCCTTTTCAATGAAGCGGCCGAATACCTTGATCGTTTCATCACGGAATACTGCGGAATGACTCTTCATACCGCAGGTGCTTTTACGGATAAAAATACGAAATTCTGACAACTTTATCTGAGTCTGATGAGGGCTGTTTCCTTGGGAGACGGCCTTTTTTGATCGATAAAGGCTTGCTTTGCCCGAAAATGCATAGATAACTATTCAATTATGACCGTTTTTGCATATACGCATTTATAACTTGCAATATAACAAGGGTGCATATATACTAGTAGAAATAAATGGGAGAAATGGGAACTTTTTTTAATTAACAGAGGAGGAATCATATTGTTTAGCAGACTCCAGAGCACTCTTTCAAGAGTCGCACTCATCAAGCAGATTGCAGTCGGTCTTGTCATCGGAATCCTGATTGCAGTCTTCGCGCCGGGAGCTATTCCGGCCGTATCCATCCTCGGCGACCTGTTCGTCAAGGCATTAAAGGGCGTCGCTCCTGTTCTCGTTTTCTTCCTTGTCATGAACGCCATGGCACAGCGTAAGGAAAATGCAGAAGGAAGCATGAAGCCAGTCGTTATGTTGTACATCATTGGTACATTCTGTGCGTCTCTCGTAAGCGTTACAATGTCCTTCCTCTTCCCGACCACGCTGACTCTCCAGGTCGCTCCGGACACGCAGCTGGCTCCGCCAAGCGGCATCATCCAGGTCCTTCACAACCTGATCCTGTCCGTTGTCGATAACCCGGTCGCAGCGCTCATGAATGCAAACTACATCGGCATTCTTGCATGGGCTATCATTTTCGGCATTGCGCTGAAGAGCATGGGAAGCGGCACGACAAAGACCTGCCTCAATGATATTGCAGCAGCTATTACGAAAGTGGTTACCTGGGTCATCCACTTCGCACCGCTCGGCATCATGGGCCTTGTCGCTGAATCCGTCGGCACCGCAGGTCTTGGAGCACTCATCGGTTATGTACAGCTTCTGGGCGTACTCATCGGCTCCTACTTCATCGTAGCACTTGTCATGAACCCGGCTATCGTTTTTGCCCGTCTTCATGTGAATCCGTATCCGCTCGTTCTTACGACCCTTCGTGAAAGCGGCGTGTACGCATTCTTCACCAGATCTTCCGCAGCAAACATTCCTGTCAATCTGACACTTTGCCGCCGTCTTGGTCTCAATCCTGACCTGTTCACCATTTCCATCCCGCTTGGCGCTACCATCAACATGGCAGGCGCATCCATTACCATTTCCGTCCTGGCTCTGGCAGCTGCCAATACGCTGGGCATTAACGTGGATCTGCCGACAGCACTTCTTCTGTGCCTTGTCGCAACCGTCGGCGCTTGCGGCGCTTCCGGCGTAGCAGGGGGCTCGCTCCTTCTGATTCCGGTTGCCTGCGCATCTTTCGGTATCGGCAACGACATTTCCATGCAGGTCGTAGGCGTAGGCTTCATCATTTCTGTACTGGAAGATGCCTGCGAAACGGCTCTCAACAGCTCTTCCGACGTTCTCTTCACAGCTACGGCTGAATTTGCAGAACGCAGAAAAGAAGGAACCTTCCACAAGGAAGACATGGTTCCGCACGATGCTGCTGAATAAAATTTAAAAAAGAAGGCTGTGACAAAATGTACAAGCATTTTGCCGCAGTCTTTTTTATTGCAAAAGTGACTCCCTGTTTTAGCAATAAATGTACGCTTTTTGATATAAAAGGGAATATGGGAAAGGAAGGGGATGCTGGCGGCAGATACTGGGATTATTTGGCATCTGAGAAGATGAGAGAGCCTGAAACAGATAGAAAGGTGTTTAAGTGTTTCTGAATTTGCATTTTAGTATAAAAAGCTTGCATCATTGTATGCACTGAGTGTATACTAATGAAAATAAATGAGTAAAAGGAAATCATTTATTACTTTTTTATCAAATGGGAGGAATTACAATTGTTTAGCAGAATTCAGAGCACTCTTTCAAGAGTGGCACTCATCAAGCAGATCGCCGTCGGCCTTATCATCGGCGTTCTCATCGCCATCTTTGCGCCGGGAGCCATTCCGGCCGTATCCATTTTGGGCGACCTCTTCGTCAAAGCATTGAAAGGCATTGCGCCTGTTCTCGTTTTCTTCCTTGTCATGAACGCCATGGCACAGCGCAAGGAAAATGCAGAAGGCAGCATGAAGCCGATCATCGTTCTTTACGCAGTCAGCACATTCTGTGCTTCTCTTGTTGGTGTCGGGATGTCCTTCCTTTTCCCGACTTCTCTGGTTCTGCAGGTGGCTCCTGAAACAAAGCTGGCTCCGCCAAGCGGCATTGTCCAGGTCCTTCACAACCTGATCCTTTCTGTCGTCGATAACCCGGTCGCTGCCATCATGAATGCGAACTACATCGGGATCCTGGCATGGGCCATCATCTTCGGCATTGCAATGAAGAGCTGCGCAAGCGGCACGACAAAGACATGCCTCAATGATATTTCCGAAGCGATTACGAAAGTGGTCACCTGGGTCATCCACTGCGCTCCCTTCGGCATCATGGGCCTTGTCGCTGATTCCGTAGGAACTGCCGGCATCGGAGCTCTCCTCGGTTATGTACAGCTTCTTGCCGTACTGGTTGCTTCTTACTTCCTTGTTGCTCTTGTCATGAACCCGGCTATTGTTTTCTCCCGTATTCATATGAATCCGTATCCGCTCGTTTTTTCCACACTTCGTGAAAGCGGCGTGTATGCTTTCTTCACAAGATCCTCTGCGGCCAATATTCCGGTCAACCTGTCCCTGTGCCGCCGTCTCGGCCTCAACCCGGATCTTTTCACGATTTCCATTCCACTCGGCGCTACCATCAACATGGCAGGCGCATCCATCACGATTTCCGTCCTGTCCCTGGCAGCTGCCCACACACTGGGAATTGCCATCGACCTTCCGACGGCGTTCCTGCTCTGCATTGTCTCCACAATCGGCGCATGCGGAACATCCGGCGTAGCAGGGGGCTCGCTCCTTCTGATTCCGGTTGCCTGCGCATCGTTTGGTATCGGCAATGATATCTCGATGCAGGTCGTCGGCGTAGGCTTCATCATTTCCGTACTGGAAGATGCCTGCGAAACAGCACTCAACAGTTCTTCCGACGTTCTCTTCACCGCTACGGCTGAATTTGCAGAACGCAGGAAGGAAGGCATCCTCCGCAAGGAAGACCTCATTCCAAAGCACGATGAAGATTAATTTATGAAAGAGACTGCGAGAAATGCATGATCATTTCTCTGCAGTCTTTTTTGTTGGAATTGATGCCGGCATTTTCTTTTTAAAAATGGTATAATCTATCGTACGGCTTTTTCGGAATCTTTCCGAAAATCTCAACGCGTTTAATGATAAAAAACGCAAAAAATGGTAAAATAAAAAGAACTGTAATTTACCGGAGGATATTATGGAAAAGATCGGTCTTTTAGCCGGCGTCGGCACGCTTCCCGTCGAGTTTGCAGAAGCTGTCTGTTCGCAGGGTTATGAAGTCGTTTGCGTCGCGGTCATCCCCGGGATAGATCCGCGTCTGAAGGAAATCGCCAATGTCTATTACGACATCAGCGCCTTCAAACTGAATAAAATCATCAAGACGCTTGTGAAAGAAAATGTCAAGGAAGTCACCATGATCGGCAAAGTGACGAAGGAATGGCTCTACAAGGATCATGTCCTTCCCGATCTTCGCGCCATCAAGGTGCTGAACCGTTTAAGAAAGGCCAATTTCAAGGACGATACGATCACGCTGGCCATCGTGGAAGAGCTTGCCAAGGACGGGATTTCCGTTCTTGACCAGACAAAGTATCTGAAGCCCTTAATGCCCGGCCCGCAGGTCTTCACAAAGAAGAAACCGACGGAAGAGCAGATGGCGGACGTCGCTTTCGGATTCAAGGCAGCCAAGGCTATCGGCGCCATGGATCTGGGACAGACGGTCGTCGTCAAGAACTGCGCCGTCATGGCAGTCGAGGCGATCGAGGGGACCGACGCCTGCATCAAGAGAGGCGGGGCGCTCGCCAGAGGCGGCGCTGTCGTCGTCAAGACGGCCAAACCGAATCAGGATACCCGTTTCGATATGCCGGCCATCGGTTTGCAGACGCTCCGTTCGATGGAGGAGAGCGGCTGCGCAGTACTAGCCATCGAAGCGTATCACACGCTATTCGCCGAGAAGGATGAAGTGCTCAAGGAAGCCAATAACAAGGGCATCGTCATTCTTGCGGCAGAACAGGACAGCTTATGAAAATCATGATGTCAGCCGGGGAAGCTTCCGGCGATCTGCACGGCGGCGCTCTTGCGGCCGAACTCAAGAAACTCAGGCCGGATATTGAACTTTTCGGCATGGGCGGCAGCGACATGCAAAAGAGCGGCGTACGGATCATTTATGACATTAACAATCTGGGAATCATAGGCGTGGTGGAAGTCGTCAAGCACATTCCCTTCTTTTTCCGCCTGCGCGACACATTGAAGCAGGCCATGATCGATGAGAAGCCGGACGCGCTTGTCTGCATCGATTATCCGGGATTCAATATGCGCCTCGCCCATGTGGCCAAGGAGCTGGGGATCCCTGTCATTTACTATATTGCTCCGACAATCTGGGCTTGGAACAAGGGAAGGGCGAAGAAAATCGTCCGCGATGTGGCAGCTGTCGCATCCATTTTCCCGTTCGAAGCCAAAGCATACAAGGAAGCCGGCGCGAATGTCACTTTCGTCGGACATCCGCTGGCTGATACAGTGAAGCCGACGATGCCAAGGGAAAAGGCGCTGAAGTATTTCCGCGCCGATCCTGACAAGAAGCACATCCTTCTTATGCCGGGAAGCCGCGGCAACGAGGTCAGGGGACTTCTCCCCACGATGCTTGATGCGGCAAGGGAAATCAATAAGAAGGCGCCGAGCCAGTTCTTCATTCCCCGCGCAAGCACGATTTCCTTAAGTCTTCTTCACTCGATCATCGGGCATAATCCCGGAATCGACATCGAAATCACAGAAGGCGCGCGCTATGACCTCATGGGCATGTGCGACGCATGCATTGCTTCCTCCGGGACGGCAACGCTTGAGACAGCCCTGATGGAGCTTCCGACGGTTCTTGTCTACCGCCTCGCTCCCTTTACCTGGTTCCTGGCCAAGCACCTGGTCCATGTGAAGTATGCGGGCCTTCCGAATCTTCTCCTGCAGCGGGAAGTGACGCCCGAACTTCTGCAGGATGAGGTGACGCCGGATCATATTTCCTCCCTGGTTCTTCCGTGGCTCCTGAATCCCGCGGCCAGGGAAGCGAATGTGGAAGAGCTGCGCGATGTAAGGAAAGCGCTCGGTAATGGCGGCGCCGTCAGGAACGTGGCCAGTCTCGTATTAAAAACAGCAGGAGATCAGGAAATTACATGAATAATACCAAAAACAGCAAACTGAACAGCTACAAGAGGCTTCTGTCCTATCTCTGGCCTTACTGGAAGCTGCTTCTCGTATCCGTGGTCTTCATGATCGTGGTATCTCTGTCGAACCTTGTGGTCCCGTGGATCATCAAGGATGTCATCGATAAGGTGCTCGAAAGCAAGGACCTCCGGATGCTTTACATCATCATCGTCGCCATCATGGGTACATTCTTCATCCGCGCCCTGACGACATTCGGCCACCGATACCTCATGGGGTATATAGGGCAGGCCGTCATCATGGACCTCAGAAACGCTCTGTACCATCACCTGCAGAAGCTGTCGATCGCTTACTACGACCGCAGAAGAACGGGCGATATCATGAGTAATCTGACGAACGATATTTCCGCTCTCCAGACAGCCATCGTCGATAACTTCATCCAGATGGTGCAGGAAGGGGCAATCTTCATCGGGTCCTTTGCTTCCATGATCTACCTCCAGTGGAAACTGACGATTCTCTGTCTTGTCATCGTTCCGCTCGTATCCCTCACCATCAAGTTCTTCGGCAAGAAGCTCCACACGAGCGGCCGTTCCGTACAGGAAAGACTGGCTGACGTGACGAGCATGCTGCAGGAAACGATCCAGGGCGTGCGTATCGTAAGAAGCTTTAACCGCGGCGACTTTGAAGAAGGCCGTTTCCGCGAAATCAACAAGAGCAGCTTCAAGGCGACTGTCCGTGCTATCCGCCAGCAGAGCCAGATGACACCGCTCGTTGAATTCCTCTCTGCGATTGCAGTCTGCGCCATCATCTGGTACGGCGGCGTATCCGTCATCGACGGCGTTATGACCACCGGCGAACTGATTGCATTCCTGATTTATGCCATCAACCTGGCCAACCCGACAAGAAGACTAGCAGAAAGCTTCGGCAACATCCAGAAATCTCTGGCAGCTGCTGACCGCGTCTTTGCCATCCTTGACGAAAAGCCGGAAGTGCAGGACCGCCCTGGCGCAAAGCCGCTCGTCGTGACCGAAGGCCGCGTTGAAGCACGCCATGTGCAGTTTGCTTATGAGAAGGACAATCCTGTCCTGACGGACCTTAATTTCGTCGCTGAACCAGGACAGACAATCGCTGTCGTAGGCCCCTCGGGCGCCGGTAAGACGACGATTGCAAACCTTCTTCCCCGTTTCTACGACGTAACAGGCGGCGCCATCCTGATCGACGGCGTCGATATCCGAGATGTCACCGTCGGTTCCCTTCGCGACAATATCGGCCTTGTGCCGCAGGATACGCTTCTTTTCAATACGACGATCAAGGACAACGTCCTCTACGGACGCCTCGATGCATCGGATGAAGACGTATGGGCTGCAGTCAGAGCCGCTAATGCCGAGAAATTCATCAAGGGACTGCCGCGCGGCATCGAAACGAAGGTCGGCGACAGAGGCCTTGTCCTCTCCGGCGGCCAGCGCCAGCGTATCGCCATTGCGCGCGCCATCCTGAAAGACCCGAAGATCCTCATCCTCGATGAAGCGACATCCGCTCTCGATACAGAAAGCGAGAAGATCGTGCAGGATGCGCTCGATAAACTGATGGTCGGAAGAACATCCTTCGTTATCGCGCACAGGCTCTCCACCATCAAGAATGCGGACCAGATCCTGGTTCTCCATGAAGGCGTCATCGCCGAAAAGGGCACGCATGATGAACTGATGGCCAAGGGCGGGCTGTATTATGAACTGTATACCATGTCTGCGAAAGTGGCGGAAGCCGAGCAGATTGAAAAAGAAGCTGAAAGCGAAGGAGAAGAATAATTGTACTGGTTTTACAACATATGCCTTGTGGCTTACTGGATTCTGCAGATTCCGATCCTGATTTACCGCCTCGTCTTTGAAGAGGGGTTCTATGACCGCCTGAAGCAGAGTGCCGGCATCATGCCGACCCCGACCCTCCAGCGGATCGCGTACCATAACGCCATCTGGGTGCATGCCGCATCCGTCGGCGAAGTGGTCGCAGCCAGCCCGATCGTCCGGGAACTGAAGAAGAAATATCCCGATGAGATGGTCGTCGTCTCCGTCGTCACGGCAACAGGCCACCGCATGGCCCGCAGGATCATTCCCGAGGCGGACGGGCATATCTTCTTCCCCTTTGACCTTCCGGTCATTACTGAACGCATCGTCAATATCGTCGATCCCAAGGCCATCATCCTCATCGAGACTGAACTCTGGCCGAATTTCCTTCGCCTGGCGTGGAGAAAGAAGATCCCGGTCATGATGATGAACGGACGCATCAGCGGACGCTCGATGGGAAAATATGCACTGATCAAACGCTTCACGACAAGGATGCTTTTCCAGATCCAGCGTTTCTGCATGCAGTCTGCCATCGACAGGGAGCGCATCATTTCCATGGGTGCCATCCCTGAACGTGTGACGATTACAGGAAATACGAAGTATGACCAGACGTATGCGACGGTCTCCGAAGAAGAAAGAGCAGCGCTCCGCAAGGAATTCCGCTTCGACGGAAAGGGACCGATCATCGTTGCCGGCAGCACGCATGGCGGCGAGGAAGAAATCGTCGTCAAGCTCTTTGGAAAGATTTTGAAGAAGTATCCGGATGCAAGGCTTCTCCTTGCTGTCCGTGAAATCACAAGGGCGCCTTCCGTCCGTTTCATAATCAAGCATCAGGGCTACACGGTCCTTCGCCGTTCCAAGATGGGGACGGATGAGGACGACGGCACAAGCCCGCAGATCGTGATCCTCGATACGATCGGGGAACTCGGACGTCTCTACAGCCTGGCTGACGTCGTTTTCGTCGGCGGAAGCTTCGTCAAGGTCGGCGGCCACAATATCCTTGAACCGGCAGCGCACGGCAAGCCCGTCGTCGTCGGACCGAACATGTTCAATTTCCAGGAAATCTTCGAACTTCTCTCCAGCCGCGGTGTGTGCCTGATGGCGCATAATGAGGCTGAATTTGAGAAGATCATGTTTGATCTCCTTGATCATCCTGAAACAATCAAAAAAATGGGCGAGGCGGCTCTTGAGGTCGTCAGCGAAAACCAGGGAGCGACGGACAGGAATATCAAAGCCTTCGCTGAACTGATTGAATCATCCGGCGTTAAGCTGGGAGGACGGCATGAGTCTTGAGGCCTATGTAACGAATCTCATGAAAGAAAGAAATCCGAGGGGATTTGATGCGGCATTTGCCGGCTTTCTTTCACTTCTTGAAAAGCTGTACTTAAAGGGCGTCAGGAAAAGACGCGCCAGGGAAACGGCCAATGCGGTCGAGGCGGGGATTCCCGTCATCAGCGTCGGCAATGTTACGGCCGGCGGCACGGGGAAGACGCCCTGCATCCTGATGATTGCCGAGCTCCTTCTTAAAGAGGGAAAGAAGCCTGCTATCATCAGCCGCGGCTACAAGAGCGGACTCGAGAAAAAGGGCGGCGTCGTATCTGACGGAAAGTCCATTCTCGTCAGCCAGAAGGAAGCAGGGGATGAGCCGTACATGATGGCGCTCCGCCTTCCAACGGTCCCCGTCCTTGTCGGAAAAGACAGGAAGGTGTCTGCGAAAAAGGCGGTAGCCCTTGGCGCGGATGTCCTTCTCCTTGACGACGGTTTCCAGTACTGGGGCCTTGACCGCGACCGCGACATCGTCCTCATCGACTGCATGAATCCATTCGGCTACTTCCATGCGCTTCCAAGAGGGCTCCTCCGGGAACCTTTGACAGCGCTGGGAAGGGCATCGCTTTTCCTTCTGACGAAGAGTGACAAGGCAAGCGATGAAGAAAAACTGAAAATCAAAAGGGTGCTCCGCCATTACGGAAGGACCACTCCCATCCTTGAGACGGCGCACAGCCCGTCCAAAATCGTGCCTTATGAAACGTGGAGAAAGCGCATCCATGAAGGAGAGCTCCCTGCCGTTTCCGGAAAGAAAGCATTCCTTGTTTCCGGCATAGGAAACCCGGCCTCCTTTGCAGAGACTGCCTCCGAAGCCGGCCTTGTAAGAACGGGTGACATGTCATTTCCCGATCACCACGCCTACACGGATGAAGATGTAAGAAAAGCCATCAAAGAGGCAGAAAGATCCGGCGCAGATCTCATTGCTGTCACGGAAAAAGACGCCGTGAAGCTCATGAACCTTGAAAGCGTCAGGAATTCGAAAATGCCTTTCTATGTGCTTGAAATAGAAATGACCATCAAAGGCCATCAAGAAGAAATATTGGAAGAACAGTGGGAGGAACTACTATGAAAATCGCATGCATTATTCCGTCCCGGTACGCCTCTACCCGTCTTCCGGGCAAGCCGCTCCGCATGATTGCCGGAGAGACGCTCGTGCACCGTGTGTATGAAAGAGCCGTCCTGGCAAAACTGCCGGACATCGTTATCGTTGCGACGGATAATGAAAAAATAGAAAGTGAAGTGAAGAGCTTCGGCGGACGCGTCATGATGACATCTCCGGATCATCCGACCGGAACCGACCGTCTGGCAGAAGTCGCTGCTTCGCTTCCTGATTACGATATCGTCGTCAATGTGCAGGGAGATGAACCCTTCATCAATCCTGATGTCATTGACAGCCTTGCCAAGATGCTCGCTGAAAGAGATGACCTTGACATGACGACGGCTGCTGCTCCTCTCAAAGAAGATGAGTATGACGATCCTTCCGCCGTGAAGGTCGTCGTGAACCAGAAAGGGGAAGCACTCTATTTCTCACGCTCCCTCATCCCGTATCCGAGAAATGAATTTTCCGTGCCGCCTTTGAAGCATGTCGGGATTTATGCGTACCGGAGGGATTTCCTTCTTGCCTATGCAGGCATGAAGCAGACGCCTCTGGAAAAGACAGAATCCTTAGAACAGCTCCGCGCGCTGGAAATGGGTTATAAAATCGGAGTCATCTGCATCGATTCCGAAGACATCGGCATTGATACAGAAGAAGACTTAAAGAAAGCAAACCGCTTATTCGAAAGGAGCCACCAATGAAAACCATTCAAGTAGGAAATCTGACCATTGACGGAAGCAAGCTTTTCCTGATCGCAGGTCCCTGCGTCATTGAAGGATATGACCGCACACTGATGATCGGCCGTGAAATCAAGAAAATCTGCGAACGCCTCGGCGTCCAGTACATTTTCAAAGCCTCTTATGACAAGGCAAACCGTTCCTCCTTCAATTCCTTCCGCGGACCGGGTCTCGATAAGGGACTTGAAATCCTCGCATCCATCAAGAAGGAACTGCAGGTGCCGGTTCTCTCCGACGTCCATGACGTCACCCAGCTTGAAAAAGCATCCAAGGTCCTGGACATGATCCAAATCCCGGCATTCCTCTGCCGCCAGACCGACCTTGTTTACGGCGCAGCCAAGACAGGCGTACCGGTCAATGTGAAGAAGGGCCAGTTCATGGCTCCGGAAGACATGAAGAATGTCATTGAAAAAATGGAAGAAGCAGGCAACCCGAACCTGGCTGTCACCGAACGCGGTGCATCCTTCGGCTACCACAACCTTGTCGTTGATATGCGCTCCTTCCCGATCATGAGAAGCTTTGGCTATCCGGTCATTTTCGATGCCACCCACAGCGTACAGCTCCCTGGCGGCATGGGCGGATCCACCGGCGGCCAGCGCGAATTCATTCCGTACCTGGCAAGAGCCGCTGCCGCATCCGGCGTAGACGGCTTCTTCATGGAAGTCCATGACAATCCGCCGGAAGGTCTCTCCGATTCCTCCAACATGCTTTACCTGTCCTCCCTTGAAGGCCTCCTGAAGGACCTCATTGCGATCAATGACATCGTAAAACATGACAAAGGAGAGAAACTCGTTCCGGAAAGATAAGGGATACGGTCCCAAAAGAAGCTCTGCGCGGGCGTCATTCTCCCGCACAGCTTTTCTGTTCCTTGGAGAAAAGAAGCGTGGATCTGCGCATGATTTTCTATAGGATTCATTAAGTATTTCAAGTCAAATTATTGTATAATAAATATGATTCGGCAGAGTGGATGAATCATTCCCTGTCAGAAGTTCCGGGTCATCAAGAAAACGGGAGGCTGTATGTCAGTAATAGAGACGGCGTCGCGGGTCCTTCGGGATGAAGCGGCGGCAGTAGAATCTTTAGTCAATAAATTGGACGGTCAGTTTGAAAAGGCAGTCCGTATGATCGACGAGTCCAAGGGGCGCGTGGTTTTGACAGGCATGGGGAAATCGGGCCATATCGCCCGCAAGGTAGCTGCCACGATGGCAAGCACCGGCACGCCTGCCTTCTTCCTGCATCCGGCAGAAGGCATCCACGGGGATCTTGGCATGGTCACATCAGAAGATGTCGTCATTGCCTATTCAAACAGCGGGGAAACGATGGAGATTTTGAATATTCTCCCGTCCCTGAAAAGAATCGGGCCAAAACTCATTGCCGTCGTCGGCAAGACGAATTCCACGCTTGCCAAGAATGCAGATGCTGTCCTTGACGCAGGCGTTGAAAAGGAAGCAGACTCTCTGGGCCTTGCTCCGACAAGCTCGACGACTGCTGCTCTCGCCCTTGGCGATGCGCTGGCTGTATGTTTGATGGAAAACCGCCATTTCACGGCAGACAAGTTTGCCATTTTCCATCCGGGCGGCTCTCTTGGGAAAAAGCTTCTCATGACAGTCGAGATGGTCATGCACAAGGGAGAGGACAATCCTGTCGTGCAGGAAAAGGCATCTGTCAAAGATGCGCTCTTCGTCATGACGTCCAAGGGCCTTGGCGCCGTTTCCGTCATCAATGCGGAAGGTTCCCTGATCGGCCTTATGACCGACGGCGATGTCAGACGTGGCCTTGAGAGAGGCACGGATTTCCTGACAGTCCATCTTTCCGATGTCATGACACAGGAACCGATCGTCATCACATCCGGACGCCTGGCTGCTGAAGCACTCCATATCATGGAAAACCACAAGCCCCATCCGATCACCGTTCTTCCTGTCGTTGACGAGAACGGACGCGCGACCGGCATGGTGCATATCACCGACCTTATGAAACAGGGGGTCGTCTGATGAAAAATGCGGATAAAATAAAACTGTTTGCTTTCGACGTCGACGGCACGCTGACAAACGGGACGCTGGTCCTTGGGCCTGACGGGGAAGCTTACAAATTCTTCAACGTCAAGGACGGACTGGCCCTGAGTCTTGCCCACAGGATGGGCTACAAGACAGGCTTCATCACCGGAAGGTCCTCGAAGATCGTGGGCGCCCGCGCAAGGGAGCTCCATGCTGACTTCGTTTTGACCGGCGTTGAAAACAAGATCGAAGCACTGGAAGGCTTGCTGAAAGAATACGGACTTTCCTGGGAAGAAGCCGCTTACATGGGAGACGATCTGAATGATCTGCCTCTCCTTGAAAAGGTCGGCGTTTCGGGATGTCCTGAAAATGCCTGTGACGAAAACAGGGATGCCGCGGATTTCATTTCCCACTTTAAAGGCGGGGAAGGCGCAGCCCGCGAATTCGTCGAACATATTTTGAAAGCCCAGGGACGCTGGGATGAAGCGGTCGATTCCTTCAGACATGACTGAGGGGCCCGCTGTATTTTGAATCATTTCCGGAAAGAAGAGGAGCCATGTCATTCGATGTAAGATACAGGATTCTGAAAGGCATCAGCAATATGCTCTGCCGCATGTCATATGACCGAATCCTGTCTATAGGGCGCTTTCTGGGCCCCTGCATTATGAACCGCATAGCCAAACAAAGAAACCGGGGTCTGGAGCAGATCATGACCGGCCTTAAGGTCTCGCGCCCTGAAGCCGAAAAGCTGCTGCAGAAGGTTTATGAAAATATCGGTATGTCCGCCATGGAAATGATGTATATGCCGCGGCTCTGCAAAGAAAAAGCGCATATTGATGATTTCGTGAAGATCGATCATCCCGAGTACCTGGAAGAAGCATACGCTGAGAAAAAGGGAATCGTCGGCCTTACCGCACATATGGGAAACTGGGAATGGCTTGGCGCAGGCCTTGCCCTTCACGGCTATGACACGTCGGCCATCGGCAAGAAGCAGGCTGATGATGCGCTGATGAGAATTATCAACGATTACCGCACCATGGCGGGTCAGCATATTTACCTGACCGGCACGGGCGGCTACGAAATGATTGCCGCTGCGCGCTCGATGAAGAAGAACCATATCCTTGGCTTCCTTTCCGATAAGGACGGGAACAAGGTCGGCGTACCGGTTCTTTTTATGAACAAGGTCTTTTCCTTCCCACAGGGGCCGGCCGTCTTTGCCAGAAAGTTCAAGGCGCCGATCATCCCGCTTTTCATCGTAAGAAATGAAAACGGGAAGGGCCACACGATCTGTGTGGGAAAGAAATTCTATTACGAAGACACGGGAGATGAAGAAGGGGATCTTCTCAGGAACTCCCAGAAAATGGCCACGATGATGGAAGATTTCATCAAAGCCCATCCGGCAGACTGGCTCTGGTTCCAGCATCTCTTCTGGACAAGACCGGGAAAGATCAAGATGTACATGGATCTGAGCGAAGAGGAAAAGAAGCGTTTTGCATCCGGCATCTATGATAACTGGAACGAGACCAAAGGAGGCAAGGAATGAAGAAACACGCCAAGCTTTATATCACGATAGCGGTCATCCTGCTCCTTGCTGTGGGCATCTACGCTCTCTTCCGCGGCGACACGAAACGCATGAATGCTGCCGCCGGTTCCGGAAATCCGGCCATGGAATTCGATAATATCGATCTGAAGGAAGACAAGGACGGCAAGCCTGTATGGCGCTTCAAGGCCAAGCATGTCACGATGAGCCAGGATAAGAACATCATCGAGATGACAGGCGTCGACGGGTCTTTCATGAAAGATGACAACGAAATCGATCTGACAGCTGATACGGGCAAAATCGACCGCAAGGCGCAGACCGTTTACGTAGAAGGAAACGTCAAGGGAAAATCCAAGGACGGACTCGTCCTTTATGCAAAGAACCTGACGTATGATGGCAAGACACAGATCCTTTCCACGGATCAATTCTTCACAGCGGAAAAAGACAACCGCGTACTGACAGGTGACAGCTTCACGGGAGACCGGGTGCTGCAGCAGTTAACCGCCAAAGGACATGCGAAGCTCGCAGACAAGGAGGACGCAAAGTGAAAGTGAAAACTTTTTATGCAGCGCTGGCAGTACTGGCCATCGCACTAGGATCTGTCACGACCGCCATGGCCGATGACATCACAGCCGACGTCTTGACATATGACGGCAAGGCCAAGGTCGTCACCGCCAAAGGGAACGTGGTCATCCACGCTAACGAAGGCGCAACAATCACAGCCGCAGACGGCGAATACCATTTCGAAGACAGGAGTGCTTTCCTGGAAGGCGGCGTTCATTATGCCAAGAATCAGGAAACATTGACGGCTGACAAGCTCTTCCTTTATAATGACAAGACCGCAAGAGGCATCGGAAGCGTTTATTATCATGACGACGCTGAAAACAGGACCCTCAAGGGCGACGATGTCATGTACAATTCCGATACAGGCTTTGCCAAGATCGAAGGAAACGGCTACCTCGAATCTCCGGATGGAAGCCTTGCCGCTCCTCATATCGAAGGCAACCTGAAGCAGATTAAAGTCGTTGCCACCGGCGGCGTCAACCTTTCAAGCACACTCCATAATGCAACAGGCTACGGCGATCAGGCTGTCTACACCAGAACCGGCAGGAACGGCACTGACGGACGCCTTGTCCTCCAGGGCAATGCATGGGCCGTGCAGAATGGAAACCGCTTCGACGGACCTGAACTCATCCTCATGGATAACGACAAAGTCGTAGAAACGAAGGGCAGAAGCACCATCGTCATCACAAATACAGGGGGCAGCGATAATACGGCAGGCTCCGGAAGCGGACAGGAGAGCGCTCCAACCGGTCCGGTCACCGCCAATACGCCAATCGCAGGCCGCCCTGAGTATGCAGGTTCATCCATAGAAACAAAGTAGAAACCAAGGGAAATCAATGAAGATAGAAACACATAATCTGATCAAACGCTACGGCGAAAAAACTGTCGTGAATGATGTCAATGTGGAAGTCGAGCAGGGGACGATCGTAGGGCTCCTGGGGCCTAACGGAGCCGGCAAGACGACCACATTCTACATGATCGTCGGCATCATCCAGCCGGATGAAGGGGACGTGACAGTCGGGGACACCTCACTTGTGGGCCTTCCGATTTACAAGCGCCACCAGTTCGGCATCGGCTACCTGCCGCAGGAACAGTCTGTTTTCACGAAGATGACTGTATGGGAAAACCTGATGTCTCTTCTGGAAACAAGAAAAGATCTGACGCCGGAAGAAAGAACCGCCAAGGCGGAGTCTCTTCTGGATGAATTCAATATCGGCCGTGTCCGCGATACAAAGGGCGGAGCACTTTCAGGCGGTGAAAGACGCCGCGTGGAAATCGCGCGCTCTCTGACGATGGATCCTGCCTTCATCCTTCTCGATGAACCGTTTGCAGGCGTTGATCCGCTCGCTGTCGAAGATATCCAGAGCGTCGTCCTCCACCTGAAGACGAAGGGAATCGGCATCCTCATCACGGACCACAACGTCCGCGAAACGCTGCGCATCGTCGACAATGCTTACATCCTGTCGGAAGGACGCATTCTGTTGCACGGAACGGATGCTGAAATTGCCGTGGATCCGGTAGCAAAGAAGAACTATTTGGGAGAGAATTTCACTTTATGATGAAGAAAGATATAGAAGGAGGGGAATTCCGATGAGAATATTGGACAAATACATATTAAAAGAATTCCTGGCTCCGTTCCTCTTTGGCGTAGCAGCTTTCACAGCGATCTTCCTTGGTGCAGATACCCTTTTGAAAATTGCAAGCTACGTAACAAAGTACGGCGCATCCTCGGAATCCGCGCTGAAGATTTTCATCCTGGCGCTCCCGAGAATTGTCGTCTACACATTCCCGATGGCTGTCCTTTTAGGCGCCCTTATGTGTTTCTCTCGCCTGTCTGGATCGAGCGAACTGATTGTCATGCGTTCTTCCGGGCAGAGTTTCCTGCGCCTGGCTACGCCGGTCTTTCTTTTGTCCCTTGCCATCAGCATCTGCGCCGTCGCATTCAATGAATACGTCGTGCCGTGGACAAACAGCGAGTACCAGTACGTACTGAACGTGGAAATCCGAAGGAATCTCAATCCGGGCGTGACCGACCATGTCGTCATCCGTGACGTGCAGGGCGGCAAGATTGTCCACCTTCTTTATGCAAGAAAGTATGACCCGCAGACAAAGCAGCTGGAAAACATCACTGTCCAGGAATTCCAGAATGAAGAAGTCACCCGAGTGGAAAACGCACCGACCGCTGTCTGGAAGGATGGTGTCTGGTACATGACGAACGGCGTCATCTATGAGCTCACCGGCGACGGTGTAGACCGCATGATGCACTTCGAGAGCCAGGCCATTCCTTATGCACAGTCTCCGGAAGATATTCCGAAGGAAAACAAGGATCTTGATGAAATGACGATCCGCGAACTCCTTCTGACAAAGAAAGCCTATGCTGCCGCTCATGCTGACACCACAGGCATCACGATGGAAATCTACCGCCGCTTCTCCCTGCCGATGGCAAGCTTTGTCTTCGCTATCGTAGGCGCTCCTCTGGGCGTACAGAAGCAGAGATCTTCCTCTTCTGTCGGATTCGGCATTTCCGTTGTCATTATTTTCCTTTACTATGCGATCATGACATTCCTCGAAGCACTCGGCAAAGGCCACCTCATGCCTGCATTCCTCGCAGTCTGGCTGCCGAATATGATTGCTTTCGTCACAGGGTGCTACCTCATATGGAGGGTTGACCGCTGAATTTCACTTGAGTTATGAGTCCCGGTCTTCCGGGACTTCGCCGCGTCCGGAAACCGGATGATTATATAAGGTAAGGAGGTCACTATGTTCATAGGCATCGCCATCGTTCTTGTCCTGATCAGCATGGGCGGACTCATCGCCTTTCTCGGGGACAGGATAGGCTCCAAAGTAGGCAAGAAGAGAATGACTCTTTTCGGCCTGCGCCCGAAGTATACCTCGATCATCGTGACCATCATTTCCGGCGCCCTCATTTCGTTCTCGACCATTGCCGTCATGGCCGTGGTGAATGAAAATGTCAGGGTCGCTTTATTCGGCCTGTCCAAATTGCAGACGCAGATGAAGGACCTCAATCAGGAAATCCAGCTCAAGAACAAGGAACTTGAATCAGGCAAGCTCCAGCTCGAGGCAAGGAACAAGGAGTACGAGGACGTGACGAGAAAGTCTGAAGAAACGTCCAGGGAACTTGACCGCGTCGAAAGCCAGAGAGTCTATATGGAAAATGAACTTTCCACCGTGCAGGAGGCGTATGATCAGGCGCAGGCCGGCGTTGAAAAGTCCGCTGCTGAAATCAAGAACCTTGAAAAGACAAAGAATGAACTGACAGGAAACATCAATACGCTGACAGAAGAAAAGCAGGAACTCCTGAGCAATATTTATGCGCTCCGCGAGGGCCAGGTCATCCTGCGCGCCGGACAGGTGCTGACAAGCGTCACTGTCGATGAAAATATGAACAAGGAGCAGACGGAAAAGGTACTGGACAGCGTTTTGAACGATATCAATACCATGCTCAAGCAGCAGATGAATGTGACGGACCAGAACGCAGAACTCATCCGCGTCAGCCGTCAGGATTTCGATACGGCTGTCAATCAGATCGCAGGATCCAAAACAAAGAAACTCGTTCGCATCGTCGCTGCGCAGAACCTTATTCTGGGCGAGCGCCTTGTCGTTGATTTCGATATCCATGACAGTATCCTTGTCTTCCACAAGGGAGAAACGATTTATCAGGGCAATCTGGATAAGTACAAGGACATCAGGAACTATGAGCTGCAGGTCCTCCGCTTCCTGAAGGATCTCAATGTCTATGCAAGAAGCCAGGGCATCCTTCCGGACCCGATTACGGGCAACGTAGGGGCTCTTGAAGGACAGGAACTGATGGAAGTCATCCAGAAGGTCAAGGAGTATGGCGGAAACTGCACACTGTACGTCACGGCGCGCCGCGATATCTACAGCCAGGGCCCGCTCCTCATTGACGTACGCGTTGAAAGGAATGACGGAAGATGATTTTAGCCGCTGATCCCGGTTCAGAAAAAACAGGAATGGCAGTCGTCGAAGAAGACGGCTCGCTCGTGATCAAGAAGGTCATCCGCACGAAGGAATTCGAGAAAGAAGCGGAAGACCTTCTTTCAAGTCACCCCGTTTCCGCCTTCATCATGGGAAACGGGACGCATCATAAGGAAATCCAGAAGAGGGCAGACGCTGTCCTTGAAAAGATGGGACTTCCCTTCCGCACGATCCTTGTCGATGAAAAGTACACGACGGAAATGGGAGAGCAGTGGTACTGGAAGGACCATCCTGCCAAAGGCCTTTCCCGTCTCATCCCCAAAGGCATGCGGACAGTCCCGGTTCCGATTGACGATTATGTGGCCTGGATCATCGGCTGCATTTACCTTGGGAAAGTGAAGGCAGAAGACGTCGGTCACAAGAAAGTATAGGTCTCTTTTTCTCTCTGTAAAAAAGAAAAGAAAAACACTTGACGAAAAGCGCAAGATGTAATAAACTATTGAGGTGTTACGGGGCATAGCGCAGTTGGTAGCGCACCTGCTTTGGGAGCAGGGGGTCGCTGGTTCGAATCCAGTCGCTCCGACCATACATAAAAGCAAGCGGCCAGCTGTAACAAGCTGGCCGCTTGCTTTTATGATCGCACGATAGAGCTCCGCTAGACTCGAGACCGAAATTCCCCGATAGCATGGATGGAAAAAATTGTTTATCATGCCGTTTAAAGGAATGATAGATGCTGTAATTTTTTAGTCCAATGAAATCCAGCGGAAAGATGGTATGCTTATTAAAGCATAATGAGAATATTTATATACTATCAGGAACATTTACTGAGTTTTGATTTTAAAATTATCAATCTTCCCTATCGATTGTGCGTATAGAGAAGATTGATAAATAAAATGAGAAGTTTTTTATCAGTATAAAAGCCTATGATTTTACGGATAGGTCTTGTCTAAGCTTGGATAGCATGCCTCCTTGACGTATGCAATACAGTTCATCATCAGTCAAGTCATTCGTGAGTACGAGCGATTTTCCATCAGCCATAATTGTAATTTCTTTTTGAGATTGAAGATTCTTCAAATCGAAATGCAGTACCACTCCTTCCGAGAGGATTTCCCAATCATCACTGTGGGTGAAGAGGAGCGGGATGATGCCAGCGTTGACAAGATTGTCGCGATGGATACGCGCAAATGACTTGGCAATGATAATATTAATCCCCAATGCTCGTGGGCACAAGGCTGCCTGTTCGCGGCTGGACCCTTGCCCGTAGTTTTCTCCCCCAATAATAATACCGTGCGATGTCTGTTTTGCCCGTTTCGTGAATTCTGGATCTATACGTGAGAAGGTATATTCAGAAAGCTTGGGCAGGTTAGATCGCAAGTTGTTGATATGTGAGCTCGCAGGCAGAATATGGTCTGTCGTAATCTGGTCTCCTACACGTATGACTACCCTGCCTGTGAGTGTATCAGGGATGGGCGGCATTGGCTGCAAAGGAATGATATTGGGACCATATATTACGCGGATATCTTTACCATCAGCTGGAGGCATGACAAACAAGTGTCGCCCAGATGGAACCTGCTCGGGGAGTGGTACACGTGCCGGAGCTTTACCCCAGGTGTCGGGTGAAGTGAATTTACCGCGCAACGCTACCATTGTCGCTGTATTAGGGCTAACAAGATAAACTTGGCCACTGCTGGTGCCACTGCGCCCCTCAAAATTCCTATTGGATGTCCGTACAGAAATGCCGTTGGTTTCAGGGGCACCACATAAGCCAAGACAGGGCCCACAACTGCATTCCAAGATTCGAACCCCAGCAGACATTAAAGTATTCAACGATCCGTCAGCGCTGAGCATAAGCAATACTTGGCGTGAGCCGGGAGAAAGCAAAAATTCACAGTTGGGGTTTCGGGCGTGTCCTTTCAGCAGTTCTGCCGCGGCATGCAGGTCTGCATATGATGAGTTGGTGCATGATCCAACCATCACTTGATTGACCTCAAGTCCATCCAACTCTGCCACTTCAACTACATTATCCGGCAAATGCGGACAGGCAGCCAATGGTACGATATCGGATAAGTTGATAGTAAGCTGGTCATCATATTGTGCCCCGGCGTCAGCTTCCAGCGGGGCCCAGTCGCTAGCACGGCTCATGGCGGTGAGGAATTTGCGTGTTACCTCATCGCTGGGAAATACGGATGAGGTCAGACCCATCTCCGTGCCCATATTGGCGATGCAAGCTCTTTCATTCACCGATAATGTTGCAACTCCTGGCCCGGAATATTCAAAAATTTTTCCCACACCTCCTTTGACGCCGTAGTGGCGCAGCAGGGTCAGGGCAATATCTTTAGCTGAGGCAAAGCCTTGCAATTTTCCTGTGAGATAAATGTTAACGACCTGCGGCATAAAAAGAGAGTATGGCATGCCTGCCATGCTCATGGCTACAGATAGTCCTCCTGCACCCATTGCCAGGCAGCCCACGCCGGAAGAAGTGGGCGTGTGGCTATCTGAACCCACCAAAACACACTTTGGGCGAGCAAAGTTTTCAAGATGCAGCTGGTGACAAATGCCATTACCAGGAGGAGAGTAGATAGCGCCTATTTTAGCACTCAAGGTTTGCAGATAGCGATGATCGTCAGCATTGCGGAAGTCTGTTTGCAAAATGTTATGATCAACATATATGACTGAACAGGATGCTTTGACTCGTGATACACCTAATGCTTCAAATTGTAAGCAAGCCATTGTACCTGTGCTATCCTGCAATAATGTCTGATCTACTGTGATTTGTATCTTTTCTCCAGGCAGAGGAATGTCGTTTTTATGCTCAATAAGATGCGATGTGATTATTTTTTGTGTGATGTTCATCATAGCTTGTCTCTTTTTTAGTATGCAGAAATTTTTTTTGCAAAAAATTTTTTGTAAATATGCAATAAGACAAATAAAATTATTATGATGGTAATCGTTCCGGTAAGAGGACGCAAGAAGAATTGAGTAACATCAGATCCAAACAGACAGCCCCACCTGCCGCCATGTCGATATGGCCACCCATCAATGCCATACGAGCAGCTGCGCCATTGGCGTAGGGGATGATTTTAATCGGAAGATTCATTTTTTTTACAAAGACATCACAATTGAATGTGGCAGAACTGGGTACACCAAGAGTATATTTATCAGGCGAAGCCTTGGCAGCCTTAATCATATCATCTATATTTTTCCAGCCAAGGGCCTTGCGAGCAACAATGATATTAGGATCAATCCAGTTTGCATTGATGAATGCAATATCATCTAGGGAATATTTCTTTTCGTTGGAGGCTCGCGTCATAGTCAGGTTCGTCTGGGATACCACGAATATAGTATAGCCTTCTTTGTCAGACTGTAAAAACTTATTATGGCAAATACGGCCCTTAGCGCCTGGATAATTTTCCACAAGAATAGGAACTCCCAATTTTTCAGAGAGCTTGGTCTGCATACTCCGGGCCATCAAATCTACAGCTCCCCCTGCACTGAATGCCACAATCATGCGAATTTCTTTGGTTGGCCATGCTTCGGCGGCATGAGCAGTGTTCAGCATGCCTGTTGCCAATCCTACGCTGAACAGCAATGCGAATAAATGTTTCATGACTCCTCCCGTAATAGGTATAGGTTGGTATGAAGCCTGTCAGTCCGAACAGAAAAGAATACATCGATCACGTCCGGGATTTCTCCCATTCGATCACAAACTTGAGGTAAGCAATTTCCTTGCCACAGATTGATTTTTTTGTTTAATATATTAAAAAAATGTATTTTTTATTTTTTTAAAAAGGTGCTTTGAAAAAATATGTTTCATATATGAAATAAAATGAAATATTATATGAAAAAATATTATCTTAAATAATGTAGGGGGGAGATATGGCTTCAATTGCGATTGTGACAGGAAATATTGATATTATTGCTGTATGCCAATCGGTTTTAAGTCGTAAGAGCTTTAAAGATATCACGCTGATTCGCTGTGATGCTCATTCAAGTCAAGAAGAGACTATTCAAGCTGTTGCGCGAAGTGGTGCAACAGTTGTTATTTCACGAGGTCAACGAGCTGCAACGATAGCGTCTCAATTGCCCGTCCATGTCCTTGAATTACCAGGGGCTGGGCTCAACCTCCTGACAGCGTTGCAAAAAGCCAGCAGTTTTGGGCGTACAGTCGGACTCATTGGTTCTCCTGCAATGTGCCATGGTGCAGAAACTCTTGCCGATATTTTAGGATTAAAAGTATATAAATATATTGCAAATAGTAATGATGATATTATTGGTGTAATAAACTTGATGAAAGAAAAAAAGTTGATGCAGTGGTTGGCGGATATTCATTGCTGCAACAAATTGATTGCTATGATATACCAACGTCAATAGTTGGAATTGATGAAGAAAGCATAGTGTTGGCAATAGAGCATGCGCGTTCTGTTGCATCAGATTTATATCAGACTAGAAAACAGCAGGAATTGCTGCAATCTGTGGTGAGTACATCACATGACGGGCTGCTCGCAGTTGATCGTAATTCAGTTATTTTTTTATTTAATACCGCAGCACAGCGTATATTACGAATTTCTGATGATCAGACTTTAGGACGTCGTGTCGATGATATATGTAAAGAATTTTCTTTGGAACATGTTTTATCTACTGGAGAAAATGAATATAATCTTGTTATAACATATAGAGATAAAAAATATTTATGCAATAAACTAGCTATAAAAATTAATGATAGTGTCGTGGGTGGCGTTATAGCAATCCAAAATATATCTTCAAGAAGAGCTAATGAATATGAGGAAAAAAATAGAATATTAAAAAGTGGTCATGTGGCAGATATCGTTTTTGATGATATTATTGGTGAAAGTGCGGCATTGCACGAAGCTATTTCTATAGCCAAACAGTTTGCTGTAACGGATTCTTCGATTCTCATTTTGGGGGAAAGCGGTACAGGCAAAGAGCTTTTTGCTCAAAGTATTCATAATTATAGCTTCCGTCAGCATGGACCATTTATGGCTATCAACTGCGCGGCACTTCCTCCTGAACTTTTGGAAAGTGAGCTGTTTGGTTATGAAGCCGGAGCATTTACCGGAGCACGTTCAGGGGGAAAGCCTGGGCTTATGGAATTGGCCCATAACGGAACGTTGTTTCTTGATGAGATAGGAGAAATTAGCCTATCTGTGCAAGGTAAACTTCTGCGAGCTTTGCAAGAACGAAAATTTATGCGAGTTGGGGGAGAGAGGGTATATCGTGTAAATGTACGATTGATTACTGCTACGAACAAAAATCTTTTAGAAAGTATTAAATCTGGGACTTTTAGGCAGGATTTATACTATCGTTTGAATGTATTGCGTCTTGTTCTTCCGCCATTATGTAATAGATTAAAAGATATTAAATTACTTATTGAATATCATATCAAACAACTGTATGCTGATAAAGCAAAAAAATAATATTTACTGATGATGCTATACAAATGTTGAAGGAGTATTCATGGCCTAGGAATGTACGAGAACTTTTTAATATAATAGAGAGACTATGTGTCCTCTATGGAGCACAGGGACGTATTGGCAAACAAGCTGTAAAAAAAGTTTTGCTAGATGAGCAAATGATGAATATAGATGCTGATGAAGAACAGAATAAAACTGAATTAGATAAAATTCAACATGCACTAAGTTTGGCTCAAGGGAATTATTCACAGGCCGCAAGGATTTTAGGGATAAGTAGAGTCACATTATGGCGAAAACTTAAAAGCATGATTCGCTAGAATGGCGAGCGGGCATGGGCAGAGATGATGGCAAAATAGTAAGGAACGATCGCGGAGAAGATGCACTGGCTGAAATTTTTGATAGAGAGGGCCTCTTGGGTAGCTTGTTTGAGTAGGGACAGCAAAAGGCTCTTTCCATTCAGTTTGTTTGCCTATTCCAATGTAATCGTAGGTAACATCGTTTTGATAGCTGTCTGGCTTGCAGATTCACCAAATCATCTTTTTTATTTAACTTGTTGTAAATAAAAATAATTTCTGCCTTGGGAGCAGGAGGGCGCTGGTTCGAATCCAGTCGCTCCGACCATATGAGATCACGAGGTCATGCCACGATGTGGTGTGACCTTTTTTGTTTTTGCGGCCGGTGGGCAAGGGCTATCCCGTGCGGCTCGAAGAGAGCGTCCGCCGGGACGGCGGTGCCCTGCTGCGCGGCAACGACCTGTTGTGCGGGGCCGTTGATGTCTGCGTCACGGATCCCCTAGCCGGGGATACCCTCATGAAGGTCTTTGCATCAAGGTGACCCTGTAACGAAAGGCGGGAACCTGTCCCGCCGGATCATCATGAACGAAGTACGGCCCCGGAACAGATGTTCCGGGGCCGTTTCGTATCCGGCAGACGGCTCCGGGCCGGCCCGGTGAGGATGGGGCGAGGAGATGCACCGGGAGGCCCGGGAGAAGGAGGACTGTCTGCCGCTACGGCTGGCGGGAGCAGGGATCCTGTGCGGTGGCGGTACCGGGGGCAGGAGCGGCCGGTCAGGCTTCAGGCCAGGAAATATCCAGATGCCCCGTGCTGTCGAAGATGAGCGGGCTTTCTTCCTTCCAGATGCCGTCCAGCATCCCGGGATGCGTCGCGCGCAATTCTTCCAGCAGGGGGCGTGTCAGGAGGATGTGGCCAAGGTCACGCGTGGAGCGGATGACGGCTGCCCGGACAAATTCC
>ENA-OWRJ01000950-OWRJ01000950.1-human-gut-metagenome-genome-assembly--contig:-NODE-950-length-34475-cov-3.310139_pt1 | contig 34475 bp, 37 predicted proteins | sample MGYA00248269_ERZ651897 | MGnify/ENA primary metagenome ERZ651897 (study PRJEB26924, sample SAMEA4378252) | human gut metagenome | biome: human gut; feature: human-associated habitat; material: faeces...
GCAAAAACTAAGCATCCAATAACCCCTGCTCTGTGGCGAACAAGGCTGCATTTTAAGAAATAAAAAGAGGCTGATTCCAATGCGATGGTAGCAGGGAACCAGCCTTTCTTTTTTGCCCGAAAATGGAGGTTATTAAAAGTCGGGAATGCCTTAAATATGCAAGCAGTGTTTTATTTGGACGGTGTGTGATGGAGTTCTTCTCTAACCATCATAAGGGCGTATCCCAATAAGTTTTGTCCTTTCCATGCATGGATGTTAAATCGTGCCGGATCTGTCATGGAAATGCCAATTCCCCAAATGAGATCGTGCACCGCACATTCTGCTAAGATGGCCTCGCCTGTTTCCAGCAATTTTTGAGATAGATCATCATTCTGTCTGAATTTTTCAAGCAACCCTTTATATACAATGAGTTGCCGAACGCCGTTCCAAACAGAGTTGTTATAGTTTGAAACGCATCTTCCGAGGTTTTTTATTTCTCCGGGATTTGAAGTGCGGAGTATTTGTGATGCAATCTCTGTATCTTTAAAAAGCAGAGCTTTCTTGTGCATCATGTATTGTTCCATAGAAGAATATTTTATGCCGTCCACGACAAAATCAGACAAATACCAGTTGCTGAAAGATCCGTTGATTTCCTCTGGACGATGAAATCCGATGACTGTTTTCATTTAATCGCTCCTTTTCATTAGAACAGAATTATAGAAACGATTTCAAATCCTTTCAGGGAGCAGGTGCAATCGTTTCCCTATGCAAATTTGTCCTCTATGAGAGAAACAATGTAAGCTTCTAATTCTTTTTGATTTTCCGGATAACCGCAGGTTTCTTGTGTGATGTCTTCATAGGAGATCTGATTTTTTATCAAACAGGAAAGGTCATCCAGAAGTGGATTCAGCTTGTTTTTTGATGCAGTTGGTTTGAATGGTTCTTGAACTGCAAAATTGTGCCCGAATTTGTGACAATGATTTTCTCAAGCTCTGTTGGGAAAATCTCTTTGCTGAAAATTTTTCTTTTGCAGATGATTTTTCCGTTCTCTATCAATACGTTCATTGTTGCTCCTGATTTTTATTTTTTGGATATCGAATCAAATCATGTTCATATACCTTTTCCTTGAATTTTCTATCTTGAACGTGCTCGAATCCAATGTGTTCATATTTTTTCATTTTTAAGATGCCGTCGGTTGATACAATGCAGGGAACGCCGAGTGCATCTGCTCGGTCAAACGCAATTTGAACGAGTTTCCGCATATAGCCTTGATGCTGGTAGGCTCTTTTTACTACCAGCATTTCAATTTGAACGAAGTCTTGATGGGCTTCTTTCAGCTTGCTTTCTAGGGATGTTCCAGAAGCTTTCATATTCTTGAAAAATTGGATACTCCCTTTGAGTCCCATGCCTTTTACCGTGCCAAGAATGAGGTCTTTCAGACCGCCAAAACAAACTTTGCTGGTCGGCTCGGAAATCATGATATAGCCTTCTTCTTTTTCGCTGATGGTATGTAACCAGCCGCTTTTGATTCCAGCCAAGGCGAACCCTTTCATATATGCCTCCGTGCCGGATTTTCCTTTGCACAGGTAATAAAGCCCTTCTTCCTGAGCTTCATATTGGTATTCACTAAAAGCTTTTACGATTTCCTGCATGGATGCTTCGGAGATTCGTTTCAATTTCATCTTTAATCCTACCTTTCATTTTGTGTGTTGAAAACTTTTTAGGCTTGAAAAACGGGAATTTGACTTAAAAGTATGTCGTTATTCATTTACCAATAAAAACAGCTTTTTCGTTCTGCTCTTTCTTCATCACTTTCCCAATGCAACTTGTTCCCTGGATATAAAAACAGTGCTGCCTTTTTTTTGGGCAATGCGTCTAATTCTCCTCTTTTAGCTCCCCAAATACCAAGCCACGCATCTTGTTCTACAATTTCTAATTCTGCATTTCCGTCATGATATAGCATATAAACTTCGTTATGCCATCCCTCATATCCATTTGGAATACCCCCACAAACTCGAACAAGAAAAAAATCTGAAGCTATATCTCTGACAATGTTGATATCATCATTGTCAAAGTATATTTTTTTCTTATCCTTTTCATCTAACTCGTCAAGAAGGCACGACATTTTCTCTCTGATTATTCTTTTCTCTTTATCTGTTGCTTTATCTATAATCAACTTGTTCATAAATACATTTCACCACTATCAAAATTTCCAATTTGTCAAGATTTTTTGCTTGTTTGTGGATGCCTTGCAAGTGCCTGAAACATTGCTTTTTCGCTTTTCTTCGGTTTCTTTTTCTGCTTGCGAGTATTCTGCAAACACTCATTCTAAAAGCAGTCTGTATGAAAACTGGGAAACTTGCTAAACTTGAATATGGTCAGCAAATAATTCAAATAAATCGTTATGGCTGATAATGGCTTCATGATGTTCAGAAATATAATATCAGTTAGCAGTTATTGAAGTATTGGTTATGCGAATTGAAATATATTTTCTTATATATCATATAAAAGATATGAGAGCATTTTTTCTTCATCATTACAGATAGCTTTCAGATACCGTTTTGTAAAAGCAATCAAATCATCTACATATTCAGAATAGATACAAAAAACATCATCATCACAATCAAATTGGAACATATCAATGCCACTATTATCTTCCTCATAATCCTGAATCAATCTTTTTGCTAGATTTTTCCAATCTTGACTGTTGCCATTAAGCCCTGCTTTTAGAAATACGTCTTTCTTATAATGCTCACTAATATAAAGTAATAGTGATAATGAAAAAGGATGATGTTCCACAAAGAAAAATGGTGCAATTTCTTCTGGAGAAGCCCATATTTTAAATAGCGGACGATTGTCATAATCAATCCACGGCAGCCCCCATTCTTCCTCTTGAAAAGTACCATATTCAGATATATCTTTTATATAAATTCACCTCCCCATTCTATTCCATGATATCATTTTATCTTAAAAAGCCAACATCATGTTTTTTATTTTTGCAGTTTTGGATCGTTCAATTTTTTGATTCGTTGTGGACGCATTGCAAATGCCTGAACCCCATTGCTATTTTTTATAAAATCAGAATCGACTATGATTCTTTTCTATGCTCTGCATCCGATAGCCTGCTATATCGAAAATCACAGTACGGTGCACCCTCTGCGATGGTTCCTGTTCTCACTAATTTCATATGCATAATCTCTGCAAGGACATAGTCCATCCGACAGATGTAGGCAGCCAGTTCCGGGCATCCCTCATCCTGACACAGCTTGCAAGCACCGCATACATGATAGTCATACCCCAGGTCGTATGTTTCCGTCCCGGGCAGAATATCAACGACCCAATCGTTTTCATATTTCCGCTTGTGGCTGTCCGCAGACCATTGCAGTCTTCCCGGCATTTTTTTAGGGTCTAAATACTGTTCGACATCGCCGATTACTTTGTGAAACAGCTTAGAGGCACATAAGCCATCTCGAAATAGTATATAGTTTTCTTCTGCCGATTTTCCGGTGCTGCGATTCATTGCAATAAAATAACTTGTCATGATGTAAGAACTCAGAAGCCTGGATTTTCCAATCTCTTTTGCCCGTTCGATAATCTTTCGATGTTCTGCATTGATTTTTTTCGCAATGTCCGCTGAAAATCCGTTTTGCTTCAATTCTGCTTTTACTGCATGATGATAAAACTGATAGAGCATTTTTACATTCAGAGTGTTTTTCATGTTTTCTCATTCCTTTAGCATGATTTCTTTTCATCCACGCCCAGCATAAAGGGCGACCTTCTGAACGGTTTTCTGTTCTCATTCTATCATATTTTACAGGGAAATGCAAGACCGCCTTGCTTGCTGTTGTTTCCTTCTGAAAATGGCAAGAATCCGCTGCTTTCTTGACTTTTTGTGGCTGGACATGGTATAATATGTGAAACAATACGAAAAAGAAACCTCTGAGAAAGAAGCATGCCGAATGGTTTTAAATGAAGAATTGTCGTACTTAATCTATAGCGTTGTAGAAGAAATTCCGGAGGGGTCTGTTGCAACCTATGGACAAATTGCGAAACTGATTGGCAGACCGAAAAATGCCAGACTGGTTGGCAGAGCCTTGAAACAGGCGGGGATGTATGGAGATTTTCCCTGCCACAGAGTTGTAAATTCCAAGGGGAGACTGACACCAGGCTGGGAGGAACAAGCAGACCTGTTAGAAAGAGAAGGGGTTACAATGAAAGATGCATGGCATGTTGATTTGAAGAAGCATCAATGGAAAGTATAAGAGGATTTTATTTTGAGATAGATTTGTATAAGGAGTTTTAGAAATGAAAAATCGAGGAAAGAGTATCAACCTCTATTTGATGGATGGAGATGCAAGCGGTAGAATAAAATGTACCCTTGCAAATTGGACGGGGGTTGCATATAAGATTCCAAGAACCGATCTTGATAAATGTAAGGAACGAGAAGATTTAAAACAAAGCGGTGTTTATTTTTTATTTGGAACATCGGATGAAACAGGAAAAAACATTGTGTATATTGGGCAAGCAGGGGCACGGAAAAATGGAGAAGGGATTTTAAATCGCCTTTATGAACATAAGCGAAATCCAGAGAAAGATTATTGGACAGAGGCAATTGTTTTTACAACCTCGAATAATTCATTTGGTCCTACGGAAATCAGTTATCTTGAAAATCGATTTTGTAATCTTGCTCTTTCCGTCAATCGATATGAAGTAAAAAACGGAAACGACCCAACGCCGGGCAATATCACAGAAGAAAAAGAAAGCGAAATGGAAGAGTTCATTGATTATGCAAAAATCATTATCAGAACCCTTGGACATAAATTATTTGAACCAATTCACCAACTAGATACAGAAAAAACAGAAGAAACAACGCTTGCACCTTCACAGGTGAAACTTCTATATTTGGAACGAACCATAAAGGATATTGGAAAAGTAAAAGCAATGGGTTGTCAAACATCAGATGGATTTGTAGTGATGAAGGGTAGTCAAACATCCACAAAAGATGCGGATTCGATTCCGAAAACAGTAAAAGAAAAAAGAGAAAAAGCAAATATTACTGGTGGAATTTTGCAGGAAGATATTCTTCTTTCCAGTCCGAGTTATGCGGCTTCTTTTGTCATTGGGCAAAGTTGTAATGGGCTTACAAGTTGGAAAACAAAAGAGGGACAGACATTAAAAGCGTTAGAAGCAGCAGACATTTGATTGTTATTTCAATCCACGCCCTATAGAGTGACGAGTAGTGGTTATTTGGTTAGCAGTCGCATGCTTCTGTTCTTTCCAAAATTTGATAGAAAGGAGCAACAAAAATGCTTGTATTCATTGGCCTGATTCTTGTTTATGGTCTTCTGTTTGTCATTCTTGCTGTCAGCAAAGCCATTTTAGACAAGGATAAAAAACCGCCCACTTCCTCCAAAAGCAGCCACACGCAAAGCAGCAGCAAAAAGCCAGCGTATCCCGTTAAGACCGTTCCAAAGCAGCGGCGTTCCACGGTGGACGAAGATGCGTGGATTCTCCTGCAAAGCCGCAAAAAGCCTGCTCCAAAGCCGGCAAGGCGTTCTCCCAAGCCTGCAAAGCCCCGACCGATGTTTCACGACCCAGACTGTGAATGTGAGGATTGCGAAGAGCTCGAGGATGATTGAGCCTATTTTCAATTCACTCCCTGCGTAAGGGTGACAAGTGGTGATTATCTGGTCGACCGTCACCGACTGTCACAAAAAAAGTGCAAAAAAGCCCGAAAAACTGGGAAGTGACGGTCGGTGACACTCATATGTATACTTTACGCACGCGAGAAAAAAAGTAAAAAATTTTCTCTATATAGAAGGTATGGAAATGACCGTCACCGACTGTCACCACGAAAAGACGGCAGTGCAGAAAAGGAAACACGCAAAAAAATTCCGCTTTTTGGGAAAGGTTTGCAAACGACCGACATCGACCCCCATTCGACCTACATCAAAAAAGTGCAAAAAAGCCCGAAAAACTGGGAAATGTAGGTCGATGTACCTCATATCCATACTTAACACACGGAGAAAAAAAAGTAAAAATTTTTCTCTGTAGAGAGGTATGTAAACGACCTACATAGACCTACATCATTTCTTTTTTCATCGTCTGGAGGAAAGAAGCTTCTCCCACACGAAACAGAAAAATCTTTGCCGCTTGACTTTTTTGGTGGTCTTGTCGTATAATAAAGAGAAAACAACGGCGGAACAACCGCAACAACATAGATAAGGATGAAATTATGGCAAAAAAAGAAATCTATAACAACGAGAGTATCACCATGCTGAAAGGTCCGGACAAAGTTAGAAAACGTCCGGGCGTTATTTTTGGCTCAGACGGCGTGGATGGCTGTGCACACTCGGTATTTGAAATCGTCTCCAACTCCATCGACGAAGCCCGTTCCGGCTTTGGCGATAAAATCATCGTCACCCAGTACAACGACCATTCCATTACAGTCGAGGACTTCGGGCGAGGCTGCCCCGTGGACTTTAACAGCAAGGAAAATCGCTATAACTGGGAACTGGTGTTCTGTGAACTGTATGCCGGCGGAAAGTATAACGCCGATGGCGACAACTACGCCTATTCTCTGGGCTTGAACGGCTTGGGGCTGTGTGCAACACAGTTTTCCTCTGCCTATATGGACGTGGAAATCTATCGGGATGGCTTCTGTTACGAGCTGCATTTTGAAAAGGGCATCAATATCGGCGGCTTGAAAAAGACCCCCGTCAAAACAAAGAAAACCGGTACAAAAATTCACTGGCTGCCAGACTTGGAAGTCTTTACTGAAATCAGCATCCCGTCCGAGTATTTCCGAGATGTCCTGAAACGGCAAGCGGTTGTCAATCCGAATTTGCTGTTCCTCTATCGGCATCAGCAGGAAGACGGCAGCATGGAAGAACTGCGGTTCTTGTATGAAAACGGGATTGCCGACTATGTGCAGGAACTCGCCGGAGAAACGGCTCTGACGAGCATTCAGACGTGGGACTGCCAGCGAGAGGGACGTGACCGGGAAGATAAGCCGGATTATAAAGTCAAGCTGTCCGTTTCCTTTACGTTTTCCAATCGGGTGCAGCGGATTGAATACTACCACAACTCCAGTTTCTTGGAACACGGTGGTTCTCCGGAACGGGCAGTGAAGCAGGCGTTTGTGTCCCAGATTGACAGCTACTTGAAACAGAACGGAAAGTATCTGAAAAACGAAAGCAAGCTGACCTTCTCAGACGTGGAAGACTGTTTGATTTTGGTTTCCTCCAGCTTTTCCACCCAGACTTCCTATGAAAACCAGACCAAAAAGGCAATCACCAATAAGTTTATCTATGAGGCAATGACAGAATTTCTCAAGCATCAGCTGGAGATTTATTTCATTGAGAATCCAGATGAAGCCGTCAAGATTGCCGAACAAGTGCTCATCAACAAACGCAGTCGGGAAAATGCAGAGAAAACCCGTCTGAATATCAAGAAGAACTTAGCTGGCAACATCGACCTGGTGAATCGGGTAGAGAAGTTTGTAGACTGCCGGAGCAAGGACGTTTCCAGACGGGAACTCTATATTGTAGAAGGTGATTCTGCGTTAGGCTCGGTAAAAATGGCACGAGATGCAGAGTTTCAGGCAGTCATTCCGGTTCGAGGAAAGATTCTGAATTGCCTGAAAGCCGACTACAACCGCATTTTCAAGAACGAGATTATCACGGACATCATCAAGCTGCTGGGCTGTGGAGTAGAAGTCAAGACAAAAGCCAACAAGGAACTCTCCATGTTTCATCTGGACGGGCTGCGTTGGAATAAGATTGTCATTTGTACCGATGCCGATGTAGACGGCTTCCAGATTCGGACGCTGATTTTAACCATGCTCTATCGGCTGACTCCAACGCTGATTGAAAACGGCTATGTCTATATCGCAGAATCGCCGCTGTTTGAAATCACCACGAAGAAGCGGACGTATTTCGCCTATACGGAAAAGGAGAAGGTCGAAATTCTGCAAAAAATCGGCAAAGAGCCGGCAACCCTCCAGCGTTCAAAAGGGCTGGGCGAGAACGAAGCGGATATGATGGCTCTGACAACCATGAATCCGGAAACCCGCCGTCTGATTCGGGTAACGCCTGCTGGCGTGGAGGAAACCGCAGCCATGTTCGATTTGCTGCTGGGGGACGATTTACAGGGCAGAAAGCAGTTTATTGCAGAATATGGACACGCTTACTTAGAACTGGCAGACATCAGCTGATTTTTTCTTGCTGCAATCTGTCGTTGTCCTGTTGTCCTTTTCGTGCGTTTCAATCGTTAAGCAAAGCAGACGGATTCTTCTTTGCGGCTCTGCTGCTGCATTTGGTTTGCAAAAAAACACAAAGAGTGCTTGACAGAGAAAAAAATTTTGCTTATAATAGAAAGTGTATATTTGGAGCCAAATTCCAGACTACAATTCAGATAAAGGATGTTTTTGATTATGTTGTTGGACAAGTATCTTCCTCGAATTGAATTTGACAGTTACGAGGACTTTAAGCAGAATTATCGTGTCAACGTACCGGAAACCTTTAACTTTGGGTTTGACATCGTTGATGAATGGGCAAAGCAAGAACCGGAAAAGAAAGCACTCGTTTGGTGCGATGATGACGGAAACGAACGAACCTTTACTTTCACGGAAATCTCCCGTTTATCGAACCAGGCCGCAAACTATTTTCAGCATCTGGGTATTCGCAAGGGAACCGTTGTCATGCTGATTCTCCGCCGCCGCTGGGAATACTGGGTTTGTGCAGTTGCCCTGCATAAAATCGGAGCAATCCTGATTCCTGGTTCTTTGCAGCTTTCCAAGAAAGATTTGATTTACCGTGGGAACAGTGCTGGCATTCATACCATGATTTGTGTGGATGATGCCTATGTTATCGAGCAGGTAGAAGCTGCACAGAGCGAAGTTCCGAGCATTCAGCATCGGGTTTTGGTTGCCGGAAAGCGGGACGGCTGGCAGGATTTTGAAGAAGAGATTGCCAAGTATTCTGACGTATTCCCAAGACCAACCGGAGCAGCTGCAACCAAGGCAAATGAAACCGCCATTGTTTACTTTACTTCCGGCACAACCGGCGATCCGAAGATGGTGCAGCACAACCATGCTCATCCGCTGGGACACATTGTAACGGCGAAGTATTGGCAGCAGGTACAGGAAAACAAGCTGCATATGAGCGTTTCTGACTCTGGCTGGGCAAAGTTTGGCTGGGGTAAGATTTACGGACAGTGGATTTGCGGAGCAGTGATTTTTGCCTATGATATGAAGAAGTTTATTCCGACCCATCTGCTGCAAAAAATGCAGGATTATAAGCTGACCACGTTCTGTGCACCGCCGACCATGTATCGGTTCATGTTGCAGGAAGATGTCAAGGCATATGACCTTTCCAGCATTGAAACTTTTGCAACCGCAGGCGAACCGCTGAATCCGGAAGTATTTAACAAGTGGAAAGAACTGACGGGCAAGGAAATTCGGGAAGGCTTCGGACAGACAGAAGGTTCTGTTCTGATTGCAAACTTCCCATGGCTGACCCCGAAAGCTGGTTCAACAGGGAAACCATCTCCATTATATGATATTCATTTGATTACGGATGAAGGTGTTGACGCAAAGGCAGGCGAACACGGTGCATTGACGATGTTGCACCTGAAAGAATCCTATCCAATCGGACTGTTTACCGGTTATTATCACAATCCGGAGATGACCAACGAGATTTTGGGCGATGGAACGTATTGTTCGCACGATGTGTTTGAGCCGGATGAAGATGGATACTTCTGGTTTGTCGGCAGAAATGACGATGTGATTAAGTGCTCTGGCTATCGCATTGGGCCGTTTGAAGTCGAAAGTGCGTTGGTTGCACATCCGGCAGTTGTAGAGTGTGCTGTAACTGCTGCACCAGACCCGATTCGTGGTAATGTGGTAAAGGCAACGGTTGTTCTGGCAAAGGGTTACGAGCCAAGCGAAGCCCTGACCAAGGAACTGCAAAACCATGTAAAGCATACCACTGCACCGTACAAGTACCCGAGAATTATTGAATACGTGGAAGAACTGCCAAAGACACTGGGCGGTAAGATTAAGCGGGCACAGATTCGGAAAGAAGACTTTGCAAAGAAAAATTAACGAATTATAATTCGTAAGATAGAAAAACGCTGTCACCTCGATTGCTGTTCGAGATGGCAGCGTTTTGTTTTATGCTTGAAATTGAAATAAGTGGTACGGGGAAAGAATGGCGTGCATTTTCTGAAGCAAATCCTCTAATATCAAATTTGATTCGTTCCCCCTGCAATCCTCTTCTATGGTGATGGATAGTGATTGCTGATTCACAGAAAGAAACAGGCAAATTTTTCCGGGGTCTAATAAATCTGTCCCTTTTTCTGTTTGGATTGGATGCTTTTTTAAAGTGGGAAATGCCGTTGAAACAAGGTGAAAAATGGCTTCTATCACAGAATCGGGGAGTGTTTGTATTATAGTTTGCGGATTTTTGTAAAAGGAATACTCTTCTACATTGTTGTGGTGAGCATTTCGGATGGTAATTTGATAAATTGGCATGCCCCAAGTATTTTTATAGGAATATGAAAAGAACGGTAACGCATACATAGGAAATGTTCCTGTTAAGACGGCATCTGTCCCGGCACATCTTCCAGCAGCTTTTTCAAGTCAATCTGACTTTGCATGAAGTCTGCCAAGCTCTGCTTCGGCTGCGTTGTAGCAGCAGAAACCAGCTGTTCCATTCGCTTTTGTACCTCTGGTGTCTTGTAGACATCTTCTGTCCAATACAAAATCTCTCCTGGCATTTCCGGAAAGACTTCCAGCAGTTCCACTGGCGTGCAGCCGTGAATCAACGGCAGCGGCAAATGATTGTGCAAGTTCCGGTAAGCCCGAACGAATTTCCGCAGTGTCCGGTCATTGAATGTCAGTTTCCGACGTTGGATGTCATCGAAAACCTCCGGCAGTTCTGCATTTTCCTGTGCAAACAAGATATAATTTTTCAGTTCCGATTCCTGTCTGGCTGGGGACATGCCCATATCTGCAAAGACGGCACGCATTGCCGTGACTTCCGGCGTTTCTTCATAGAATTCTTCGGTTGCATATTGCAGCAGCAATTCTTTTTCCGGGACATGATACGGCTTGCCCTCTGAGAATTCCAGAAAGGCATAGCATTCATCTTGGTCAACCAGCAAGCATTCATGTACGAGCATGCCATTCCAGAGCAGATTCAAATTTGCTGGAACGCCTTCAAACAGTTCGCCCGGCTTTAAAATCTGGTAGCAGGTGGGCTGTGTTTTCTGAGCCTGTAAGAAAGAGAGAAAATCTTCTTTCGAGAGAAACTCCGGATTCTGTTCGCACAAAATCGAATAGAGCTTTTCAATCGGGAGAATGTGATAATAATTTGCGACTGCCAGCAGATACGTTTGCAGTTCGGCAATGGTTTCTGCCGACAGCGACAAGTCTGCAAAAGCAGCAGTTTGAGTCTGGTTTGCTTCCATAAAAAATCCTTTCTGGTTTAGAAGAGTTGTTTCTTCAAATAAATCGAGTCCTGTTCAGTAATGGGGCGAATCACTCGGCACGGGTTGCCAGCAGCCAGAGAGCCAGCCGGAATATCACGAGTTACCACGCTGCCTGCACCAATGATGCAGCCTGCTCCGATGGTAACACCACCGCAGACCGTGACATTTGCGGCAAGCCAGCAGTCATCCCCGATGTGAATCGGTGCACCATATTCCAAGGTGTAAAGTGTGCCGTCCTCTTTTTCCCGAAGGTTGCGTTCCTCCGGTAAGTATGGGTGCAATGGCGTTGCCAAAGTGCAGTTGGGTCCAAAAAAGACGTTGTTTCCAATCGTAATCGGGCAGGTATCTAACACAACAAAGTTGAAATTTGCATAGCAGCGTGTACCGAATGTGGTATAAAGACCGTAGTCAACTTGAATCGGCCCTTGTAAGTAGGTATCTTCGCCCAAGTTGGGAATCAGTTCTTTTAAAATGGCAGTTCGCTTTTCTGCTTCATCCTCAAAGGTGTCATTGTATTGTTTGGAGAGCCGATGTGCTACGATCCGGCGGTCTGCCAGATAGGAATCCGAAGCATCATAAATTTTCCCTGCCAACATTTTTTCTGTTTCTGTCATGAAAAATTCCTCCTTTTTAATGCAATAGGTGTATTTATGCCAATGTTACAATGGTAACGCCGTCTTCGCCCTCGCCAAAGACACCCAGCCGAAAACTTTTGACATATTTTAATTGTTTCAGTCGCTGATGAACGGCTTTCCGCAGCAGCCCTGTTCCTTTTCCGTGAATGATGGTCACGGTGGAAACATGGGATAAGACAGCACGGTCTAAGAACGCATCCATCTGGTAAACGCCATCATCGCAGGTGCAGCCACGAATGTCCAGTTCCATCGAACCGCTGCGTTCGGTTTTTGCAGAAACCTTTCCGGTACGGGGGGCATTCTTTTTCTGCGGTTGTTTTTCGGGCTGACTGTTGACCAAACGCAGCCGTTCCAGCTGCATTTTTGTTTTCATTGCTCCGAACTGTACCAACAGGCGATTGCTGCTGTCCGGCAGGCTGACGACCTTTCCCTTTTGTTTGGTGTCGGCAACCATGACGGTATCCCCGACTTTCAACGCTCTCGGCAGCTGGTAAGAAGCATCTGTTGCAGCGGCTTCTTCGAGTGGGTTTGCCGTTTCGTACATATGGCGGAATCGCCGTTTGCTGCTGGATTTTGCAGAGATGACATCTTCTGAGAATGTCGCCCGTTCTTTTTCTTTTCGCAGCTTGTCCAGTTCTTCCAACAAGGCGTTGGATTCTGCACGGGTCTGCTCGACAATCTGCATGGCTTGCAAGCGAGCCTGTTCGATTTTTTCGGCACGCTCTGCCCGAATCTCTTCCAGTTCCTGTTTTGCCTTTGCAGCTGCTTCATCTGCCTGCTGTTTTTCGACCTGAATCGCCTGCAACTGGTCTTCGAGCGTCTGACGGGTCTGTTCCAGCTTTTCCACTGCCCGTTCAAACCGCAAATTTTCTTCGCTGACAAGCGTTTGAGCCTGCTGAATGATGGATGGGTCCATACCCAAGCCCTTTGTGATGGCGAATGCATTGGATTTTCCAGGAGAACCTAAAATCAAGCGATAGGTTGGCTTGAGATGTACTAGGTCAAATTCACACGATGCATTTTCCACTTCTGGGTGTTCGGTTGCATAGAGTTTCAATTCTTGATAGTGGGTGGTAATCATCATCTTTGCCCCGTTGTTGTGCAGGCGTTCAATGATGGCAACTGCTAAAGCTGCACCTTCTACCGGGTCTGTTCCAGAGCCAAGCTCGTCCAGCAATACCAATGAGCGGTCATCTGCCTGCTGCAGGATTTCAATGACTTGCTTCATGTGTGCGGAAAAAGTCGAGAGGTTCTGTTCAATGCTTTGGGTGTCGCCGATGTTGGCGAAGACGGTTTCAAAGACAGAAATCTGACTGCCTTCCGCTGCTGGAATCAGCAAGCCGCACATTGCCATTAACGTCAGCAAACCGGCAGTCTTTAAGGCAACCGTTTTACCGCCCGTATTTGGGCCTGTAATAATCAAGGTTTTCTGTTCCCGTCCGAGTGAAAAGGAAATGGGAACAACTTTTTCTGCCGGAATCAGAGGGTGGCGAGCGTTCTTCAAATCCAGTACGCCATCATCGGTGACAATCGGACGGAAGGCATGCATTTTTGCTGCTAAATTTGCCTTTGCAAAATAAAGGTTCAGTTCTGCACAGACGGCATGGTCTGCAATGATGGCATCCGCCCATGTTCCGCAGTCGGCACAGAGTTCGGTGATAATCCGTTCGATTTCTTCTTGCTCTAAGCTTTCCAGCAACCGCATATCGTTGTTGGCTTCTACGACTGCCAGCGGTTCGATGAATAACGTCTGACCAGAGGCAGAAGTGTCGTGAATCAAGCCTTGCACCTGTCCCCGATGTTCCGCCTTGACGGGCAGAACAAACCGACCATCTCGCATTGTCACCCGTGCATCCTGCAAGCATTTCTGCACGTCCTGATTGCGTACCATTTTATCCAGGGTTTCCCGAAGTCGCTGACCGGAACGGAGAATCTTCCGGCGAATGTCGGCAAGGGCTGGGCTGGCAGCGTCTGCTAATTCCTCTTCAGAGAGAATGCAGCGGTCAAGCTTTTCCAGCAGGAACGGAACAGGAGCAAGCCGGCTGAACAAATCGTCCAGCGGTGTTTCGACACCAGAACAGTGGTCGTACCAGTCACTCAATGCTTGTACCTGTCGCAGAATGCGTGCGATTTCCAGCAGGTCTTTGAGGGAGAGCTTTGCTCCGGATTTGGCACGCTGTAGGGACGTGCACATATCCTGAAAGGCATAAAAGGGCGGTGTGCCGAACTGCACTGCCAAGGCAAGGGCAGAGTCTGTTTTTTCCAGTTCTGCTTGTACTACAGCCAAATCCGTCTGGGGCTGTAAGTGGCGAGCCTGTTCTCTGGTGAGGTCGTTGGCGGCTTCGTTGGCGAGCAGCTCTAAGATTTTATCTAATTCTAATGTATGTTCGTTTGGATTCATAATGCCTCCTTGTTTTTGGAAAACAATTTGTCATCTGTCCGTTGATGAGGACGGACGGGGAAGGGGTGGTTGTGTGGATTGCAGCCGTTTGTAGAATTGCAGCGTCTGTGGTTGGTAGTCCAGTTGATAGCGAACAAAGGTTTCTGAGAACTGATTGACTGCCTGTTGTGTTTCCGCACCCAGCCGGAATTGAAAGAGGCGTTCCGGTTCAGTCAGGACAATATGCCGAATCGCCTGTAAGCCGCCCAGCGACATCGGGATAGCATAATCTTCTTCTTTTGGTGTATAACACTTCTGGCAATAAAAATGCCCTGTTCTGGCGGAATAGAACAGGGATTGCGGTAAGTACTCCATACAGACCGGACAGACCAATACATCCGGCATCATTCCCAGTTCGGATAGAAACCGCAGTTCAAAGACGCTTTTCAGGAATGCTTCGCTGCGGTTTCCCGTGGTGAGATAATATAACGTATTGAGGGTCAGCCGTAAAATAAAATTCTGCTGCTGTCCGGTAGGGACGGCATACCGGATGAGGTCAAAAAAGTAAGCTGCCAAAGCGAGCTGCGTTAAATGTTCTCGCAGTCCATAAAATAAATGAATCGGCTCGGCACTTTCCACATAGTACCTGCCGTTTTTCTCTGCCAAACAGAGTTTGGAATAGGCGAATGGCTGTGTTGCGGCAAGGTGTTTGCTGTTGGCTTTTTTCGAGCCTCGCACGAACACTTCCAAAACGCCCTCTGTTTTTGTTAAAATATCCAGAAATCTGCCGGCATCGCCTGCCTGCCGTTCCTGTAGAATCAAGCATCGTTTTGTGAGCATGGTTCGATGGTATCCTTTTTGGGTTGTTCGGCAGTCTGTGCCGTTTGTTTCCAAGCCAGATAGTCCGAGATTTTTCCGGTCTGGCAAAATCGTGTCCAAAGATTTGCTTGCATCTGTTTTCACCTCTGCCAATAGGATTGCAAAAACAAATGCCGGTTATCCATGGAAATTTCTGTGCAGGGGATTACTTGTCGAGGTTGTTCAAGCCAAAGTTCCGGATGAGTCCATCCCGATTTCTCCAGTCCTCTTTGACTTTGACCCAGCATTGCAGGTTGACTTGAATTTGAAAGAACTGTTCGAGCTGGGCTCTTGCCTGGCTGGCAATCCGTTTCAGCATGGCTCCCTTTTTGCCGATGAGAATGCCCTTGTGGGATTCCCGTTCACAGTAAATGGTTGCATCAATGTCCAGTAAGTCCTTGTCGTCCCGTTCGGAGAGTCGTTCCACTGCAACTGCAACGCCGTGCGGCACTTCATCCCGCAGCAGCCGCAGCACCTGTTCCCGAATCATTTCGGCAATCAGCACTTGTTCCGGCTGGTCGGTGATTTTGTCATCCGGGAAGTAGTGCGGAGCAGGAATCGCACAGTGACAGACGGCTTCTTCCACCAAATCCACGCCGTCATTTTCAGAAACGCTGATGGGGAAACTTTCTGCAAACGGAAACGCTGCGTTCCATTCTGCAATTCGCTGCATCAAAACATTTTTTTCTTCGAGCAGGTCAATTTTATTCAGCACCAGCATCACCGTGGTTTTGGAGGCTTTCAGTGGCTGTAAAAATTCCAGTTCCTGTTCCGTGGGCTGTCGGGTGCAGTCTGCTACAAACAAGACGACATCCATGTCATTGACTGCCTCTTTTGCTGCTTGCAGCATATAAGTGCTCAACTTGTTTTTCGGCTTATGCAGTCCCGGCGTGTCCATGAACACCATTTGGATTTCTCCAACGGTTTTAATGCCCGTGATACGGGTACGGGTTGTCTGCGGCTTATTGCTGACCGAGGCAATCCGTTCGCCGACGATGGCATTCAGCAGGGAGGATTTTCCGACATTCGTTCTGCCGGAGATGGTTACAAATACCGTTTTTGTCATGTGTTACTCCTCTGAAACAAAGGTTTCTTCTCTGGAGATGCCCAGTTCGCCGAGCACCTGTTCTTCTTTTTCCCGCATCTTCCGAGCTTCGAGCGGAGAAGTTTCGTGGTCATAGCCCAGCAGGTGCAGCATGGAATGCACGGTCAGGAAACCGATTTCCCGTTCGAGGGAGTGTCCGTACAAATCTGCCTGCCGCATAGCGGTTTCCAGAGAGATGACCACATCGCCGAGCAGGGCACAGCCGGTTTCTTTGCTGATGTCATACTTTCCGTCTACGCCGAGCGGGAACGAGAGCACGTCCGTCACACTGTCTTTTTTCCGGTAAATTCTGTTCAAATTCCGAATTTCGGCATTGCTGACAAACGAAACGCTTACTTCCGCATCATGTGGAAACTGTTCCATCACCAGAACTGCCTGACAGCAGCGGCGAATCAGCATTCGAATCCCCACTGGCACTTTGATTGCCTTCTGATTGTTTTTCACCATAACCTTTACACGCATCATTTCTCAACCTTTCTTTCTCGATGATGATACGTTTCATAAGCACGGATAATATCCTGTACCAAGCGATGGCGTACCACATCTTTATTTGTAAATTCCTGAATGGCGATGTCGTTGACGTGTTTTAACACCTGCATTGCCTCCAGCAATCCGCATTTCCGTTTATCCGGCAGGTCAATCTGAGTAATATCCCCCGTGATGACCATACGGCTGTCCTCACCCAGACGGGTCAGGAACATTTTCAGCTGTTCGGACGTTGTATTTTGTGCTTCATCCAAAATGATGAAAGCATGGTCGAGTGTTCTGCCACGCATATAGGCGAGCGGTGCAACTTCAATCACGCCCCGTTCCAGATTTCGCTGGAACGCTTCTGCTCCCATCATTTCAAAGAGGGCATCATACAGCGGTCTTAAATAAGGGTCTACCTTGTTTTGGAGGTCACCCGGCAAGAACCCGAGTTTTTCTCCGGCTTCCACCGCCGGACGGGTCAAAATAATCCGGCTGACGGTATGCTGCTTGAACGCTTTGACTGCCATGGCAACGGCAAGATAGGTTTTTCCGGTTCCGGCAGGGCCGATGCCAAAGACAATGGTATTTTTCTGAATGGCAGTGACGTAGCGTTTTTGTCCAACAGTTCGGGCACGCACCACTTTTCCGGTTGCGGTGAGGCAAATGCCGCCGTCTGCAAGTGCCTGCAATTCCTGTCCTTCGCCCTCACTGACCATCATTGCCGCATAGCGGACGGTTTGCAGGGAGATGGGCTGACCAGTTTCCAGCATTTGCAGCAGGGATTGCAATACCGCTGCTGCCTGTGCCGCTTTGGCTTCTGCTCCATTGACTTTGATTTCTGTATCCCGACAAACAATGGTCACTTCATAGAGCTGTTCCAGCGTGCGGATATTTTCGTCAAAATTTCCGCAAAGTGCCTGCCATTGTGCAGGGTCTTGCATGTGAAGTATCTGTTCTGCCATAAAATCCAAGCAGTCTCCTTTCGATTCAGCTTTCTTTATTATACCATATTTTTTCCGCATTGGAAACTATTTTTTCTGTATTTCACAAAAAATTTTCCTGTATGAAAAATGAGAAGATTATGAGCGGACATCACCGAAAGTCCACGATTTGTGCAGGAATTGCAGCAATGAGCCAAACGGCACAAACGCTTTCAACAACATTTTACCGGAAATTTTCTTTTATTTTGTGCGATTTTTATAGTTTTTAAGAAAATTCCACTTGACGATTTTGAAAAAATATTGTATAATGTTTTTAGCAGCTGCAAACCAGTCGTTCTGGATGCACTGCACTCCCTGCAATCGTTCGGGTTGCAGCATTTTGATACGGAAGGAGAAACCGTGTCCTTTGCAGCACGGTTGGTAAAAGCAAGATGAAAAATATTTTATTTGCAGCTTCTGAATGTGTTCCATTCGTCAAAACCGGCGGTCTGGCAGATGTCGTTGGTGCACTGCCGAAAGCCCTGTATAAAGGGGATTATGACGTGCGGGTTATTCTGCCGAACTATACTTGTATTCCGTGGGAATACCGTGGAAAATTCAAGTTTGTTTCCAACTTTTACATGGACTATGGTCAGAGAAGTGAACCGATGTTTGTCGGCATCATGGAATATGAATACGAGGGCATTACCTTCTACTTTATTGATAACGAATATTACTTTAAGTGTGACAAGCCTTATACCGATTCTGTTCGCTGGGATATTGAACGCTATATTTTCTTCTGTAAGGCAGTTTTAGCAGCCATGCCCGTTATCGGATTCCATCCGGACATTATTCACTGCCACGACTGGCAGACGGGTATGATTCCGGTATTCCTCAAGAGCACCTTTGCAACCCATAGCTTTTATTGGGACACAAAGTCGATTATGACCATTCACAACCTGAAATTCCAGGGTGTTTGGGACATCGACCACTTTATTTATAACACCAACCTGCCGGGCTATATGTTCACGCCGGACAAGCTGGAATTTAAAAAGGATGCAAATATGCTCAAGGGCGGCTTGGTTTATGCAGATTACATTACAACCGTTAGTGAAACCTATGCAGAAGAAATCAAGACCCCGTATTACGGCGAACAGCTGGATGGTCTGCTGTGTGCTCGTTCCCGGTCGCTGCGTGGTATTTTGAACGGCATTGACTATTCTGTTTATAATCCGGAAACTGACCCGAAAATTGCAGTGCATTACAACGAAAAGAATGCCGTTGAAAAGAAAAAAGAAGCAAAGCGGGCATTGCAAAAAGAACTGGGTCTGCCTGTGGACGACAGTAAATTCATGATTGCAATTATTTCTCGTCTGACCGACCAGAAGGGTCTGGATTTGGTTGACTGGATTACCGAACGCATTGTGGATGAATTTACGCAGTTTGTCATCATTGGAACGGGAGAATCTCGGTATGAAGATATGTTCCGGTATTATCAGGGACGTTTCCCAGACCGTGTTTCTGCAAATATTTTCTATTCGGATGCACTGGCTCATAAGCTCTATGCGGCAGCAGATGCCATGTTAGTACCATCTCGCTTTGAACCATGCGGTCTGACACAGCTGATTTCGCTCCGTTACGGTACGGTTCCGATTGTACGGGAAACAGGCGGTCTGAAGGATACCGTAGAGCCATACAACGAATTTGAAAAGTGCGGAACAGGCTTTACGTTCCACAATTACAATGCAGATGATTTGCTGTATACCATCAACTATGCAAAGAACATCTATTTCAACCATCGGGAAGATTGGAACGACATCATTCAGCGTGGCATGGAAAAAGATTTCTCTTGGGGCAGCTCTGCATTGCAGTATCAGGGCATGTATGACTGGATTCTGCGTGGCATGCAGGGATAAAAGCCCAATTGCAAAAATAAAATATGTTTCAATGGCAGCTGTGGACAAATGCGTTCGCAGCTGCTTTTTTGTGGATAATTTTCACAAAATCCGTGGTATTATATGAAAAGCATTCTCATTTTTTGTGAATTTCGCAGAAAATTTCAAAAACGCTTGACTTGGAGTGAACTCCAGGGTCTATAATAAAAAAAACGAAAAACGGAGGTGTTTTCTATCACCATCAAAGAAGTGAGCGAACGCTACGACTTATCACAGGATACCCTGCGGTATTATGAGCGTGTGGGAATGATTCCGCCGGTTCATCGAACTGCAAGCGGCATTCGAGATTATCAGCCAGATGATTTGGGTTGGATTGAACTGGCAAAGTGTATGCGAGGAGCAGGACTTCCAGTAGAAGCGATTATTGAATATGTAAAGCTAACACAGGAAGGCGAACATACCATTCCGGCAAGATTGCAGCTTTTGACAGAACAGCGAGAATTGCTGTTGGAGCAGAAAGAAAAAATTGATACCACATTGAAACGGTTGAACTACAAGATTGAACGCTACGAAATCGCCGTGGAAACGGGCGAATTAAAGTGGGATTGATGCCCCTGGCAGACGGCGGAGCGACAGCCGCCGCTTGCCACAGCAATCAGGAATCAATTCCACATGGAAAGAGGAATCAAAACCATGAACGTATTATTGATTAACGGAAGTCCGCATGCAAACGGCAACACTGCCGTTGCTCTGCGAGAAATGGAACGGATTTTTCAGGAAAATCAAGTGGAAACAGAGTGGATTCAGGTTGGAAACAAGGACATTCGGGGCTGTGTTGCCTGCTATGGATGTACGAAAAAGGGAGCGTGTGTGTTCGATGATTTGGTCAACGAAACCGCTCCGAAGTTTGAAGCCTGTGATGGAATGGTCATTGGCAGTCCGGTTTATTATGCCTCTGCAAATGCAACTCTGGTTGCGTTTTTGCATCGGTTGTTTTATAGCACCCCGTTTGATAAACGGATGAAAGTGGGTGCAAGTGTAGTTGCAGCCAGAAGAGGCGGTTTGTCTGCAACATTTGACGAACTGAACAAGTTCTTCACGATTTCCGGTATGCCGGTTGCCTCTAGTCAGTATTGGAACAGCATTCACGGCAGAGAGCCGGGCGAAGCCAAACAGGATGCAGAGGGATTGCAAACGATGCGAACCCTTGCAAGAAATATGACGTTCCTGATGAAAAGCATTGCACTGGGTAAGGAAGCCTATGGTTTGCCGGAACAAGAACCACGGCAAGGAACGAATTTTATTCGATAAGGAGCGAACAACAATATGAAATCGCTGATTGTTTATTATTCTCTGACAAACGGCAACACGAAACGAATTGCAGAGATGCTGCAACAGGCAACGCAGGCAGACATTGCCGAAATTCAAACAGTTACGCCTTACGCAGGCGGATATGATGCCGTTGTTGCACAGGGACAGGAAGAAGTCAATCGGGGATATGAACCGGAGATTCAACCGCTTTCGGTGTCCGTTGCAGATTATGACCGGATTTTCATTGGAACACCGACTTGGTGGTACACGATGGCACCAGCCGTTCGGACATTCCTGCACCAGCAGAATTTCAGCGGAAAGACCGTGATTCCGTTTATGACAAACGGCGGATGGCCGGGACATACGATTGCAGATATGAAAATCGCCTGTCGAGGCGCTGCATTTGCACACGAAAAAGAAATTCAGTTTGACTCCAACGGCGGTGACCATCTGGAAACCCCGATGCAGGAAATCAAAGCATGGATTGCTGCAATTTGTGCAGACGAAACACAGGAGGAAACCGTATGAAAATTGTTGTAATTACCGGAAGCCATCATAAAAATGGAACGTCCGCCCACTTGGCAGCTGCCTTCATTCGAGGTGCAGAGGAAACCGGACATGAAGTCTGTCGGTTTGATGCTGCCTTTCGGCAGGTACATCCTTGTATTGCCTGTGAAACTTGCCACAATACGAACCGGGGCTGTGCCTTTGCAGATGATATGAAAACGCTGTATCCGGAATTATTGGCAGCGGATGCAGTTGCCTTTGCAACGCCGATTTATTATTATGCAATGAATGCACAGATTCGGGCAGTCATTGACCGATTTTATGCCTGTGATGCCCAGTTGCACCACAACAAGAAAACGGCTCTGCTGGTGACAATGGCAGATAATACCATGGAATCCGCAGCCGGAGCAATTGCTTCTTTTCAGGGCATGGCAAAGTTTTTGGATTGGGACATTGCTGGCATGGTGATTGGTGCAGATTGTATGGATGTTCCGGCACTGGAACGAACCGATTACGAAGAGCAGGCTTATCAGCTCGGAAAACAGATATAAAAAACAAACAGAAAAAAGGAGGTTTTTTTCATGGTAAAACAGACCGCCGGCAGAGATGCCCTTGGAACATTTGCACCACAGTTTGCAGCATTGAACGATGATGTATTGTTTGGAGAAGTTTGGTCGAGAGAGGCACAGCTTCCGTTGAAGTTGCGTTCTATCGTGACGATTACTTCCTTGATTAGTAAGGGCATTGTAGACAGTTCTTTGCAATATCATCTGGCAACCGCAAAGAAAAACGGTGTCAGCAAGTCTGAAATGGTGGAAATTCTGACACAGGTTGCATTCTATGCAGTCTGGCCGAATGCATGGGCTGCATTCCGGATGGCAAAGGAAGTTTATGCAGACGATGCGACCGAAGAACACGGCGGATTTTTCGGACAGGGTGAACCAAATACCGCATTTGCAAAGTATTTCATCGGACAATCCTATCTGAAACCGCTGACCAATCCAAAGGAAACCGTTTTCATTGCAAATGTAACCTTTGAGCCGGGCTGCCGGAACAACTGGCACATTCACCACGCAAAGAGCGGTGGCGGACAGATTTTGCTTTGTGTCGATGGGGAAGGCTGGTATCAGGAAGAGGGAAAGCCAGCACAGAGCCTGCATCCGGGAGATGTTGTTGTGATTCCGCCGGAAGTCAAGCATTGGCATGGTGCAAAGGCAAACAGCTGGTTCAGCCACCTTGCAATTGAATGCCCGGGCGAGGAAACCAGCAATGAATGGTTAGAAGCTGTAACCGAGGAACAGTATACTGCTTTGAAGGAGGAAGAAACAAAATGAAATTTGTGACATTGAACAATGGTGTGAAGATGCCGATTCTGGGCTATGGTGTGTATCAGGTTGACCCGAAGGAATGCGAACGCTGCGTATCCGATGCCTTGGAAGTGGGATATCGGCTGATTGACACCGCACAGGCTTATTATAACGAAGAAGGCGTTGGTGCAGCAATTTCAAACAGTGGCATTCCACGGGAAGAACTGTTCCTGACTACAAAGGTATGGATTACAAATGCTGGCTATGAAAAGGCAAAGGCATCCATTGAAGAATCTCTGAAAAAGTTAAAGACGGATTATATTGACCTGCTGTTGATTCATCAGCCAATCGGGGATTATTACGGCACGTATCGGGCAATGGAAGAAGCATATGAAGAGGGCATTTTAAAAGCAGTTGGGGTTTCTAACTTCTATCCAGACCGATTCGTAGACATCAGCAATTTTGTCAAGGTACAGCCGGCAGTGAACCAGATTGAAACCCATCCGTTCCAGCAGCAGAAACAGGCTCGAAAGTATCTGGACAAGTATCACACGCAGATTGAATCTTGGGGACCGTTTGCAGAGGGCAGAAAAGATTTGTTCCAGAATCCAGTTTTGCAGGAAGTTGGTGCGAAATACGGAAAGACCGTTGCACAGACCGTTTTGCGGTTCTTGATTCAGAGTGGCGTTGTTGTGATTCCGAAGTCGACCCACAAGGAACGGATGCAGGGAAATTTCAATGTCTTTGATTTCACCTTGAATGAAGATGATATGCAGAAGATTCAGGCATTGGATGAGGCAGAAAGTGCGTTCTTCTCGCACTATGATCCAGAAACCGTTGAGTTTTTGGCAAGCTTCGGCAAGTAAAAAAGATTATGATTTTTATTAATAGGAGGAATTTCTCATGAAAACATTGGTTGCTTATTTTTCCGCAAGTGGCGTTACTGCAAATGTTGCAAAGTTGCTGGCAGAGGCAGCAGGGGCAGACTTGTTTGAAATCAAGCCGGCTGTTCCGTATACCAATGCGGACTTGAACTGGATGGACAAGAAGAGCCGCAGCACGGTTGAAATGCAGGATAAGAGCTCTCGTCCAGCAATTGCAGCTCCGTGCAGCAATCTGGCAGACTATGACACGATTTTTGTAGGCTTCCCGATTTGGTGGTATGTTGCACCGACCATCATTAATACGTTTTTGGAAAGCGGCGATTTCTCGGGAAAGAAGATTGTTCTGTTTGCAACTTCCGGCGGTAGTGGATTCGGCAAGACCGTTGCCAACCTGAAAGACAGTGCACCGGATGCAACGATTGTAGAAGGCAAGCTGCTGAACGGGACACAGAGCGTTGCAGGGCTGAAAAGCTGGGTAGATAGCATTCAGTAAGTAGATACAAATAAAAGAGGAGGAATCTCTCATGTTAGGAAATTTTGAATATTACAATCCGACCAAATTGTATTTCGGGGAGCAGGCACTTGATGGTTTGCGGAAAGAATTGCCGAAGTATGGGAAAAATGTTCTGCTGGTTTACGGCGGCGGTTCGATTCAGAAAAACGGCATTTATGACCAAGTCGTTTCCATCTTGCAGGAATGCGGCAAGACGATTGTAGAAGATGCTGGTGTTATGCCGAACCCAACTGTAGAAAAGCTGAAAGAGGGCTGCGAACGGGCAAGAGCCGGAAAAGTTGATTTTATTCTGGCAGTTGGCGGCGGTTCTGTCTGCGATTATGCGAAAGCCGTTTCTGTTTCCGTGCACTGTCCGGAAGACCCGTGGGAAAAGTTCTATATTCGGGAAGAAGAGCCGGAAAGCGAAATCATTCCGGTGGGCTGTGTGCTGACGATGGTTGGAACTGGTTCAGAAATGAATGCAGGTTCAGTTATTACCAACCATGAACAGAAGCTGAAAATCGGACATGTATTCGGGGAAGAAGTGATGCCGAAGTTCTCCATTCTGAATCCGACCTTTACCTTTACACTGCCAAAGTATCAGATGATTGCTGGATTCTTTGATATTATGTCGCACATTCTGGAACAGTACTTCTCCGGAACGGATGACAACACTTCGGATTATCTGATGGAAGGGCTGCTGAAATCGCTGATTCACAGTGCAAAGATTGCAGTAGAGAATCCGAAAGACTACGAAGCAAGAAGCAATATCATGTGGATTGCAACATGGGCACTGAATACGCTGGTAGAAAAGGGAAAGACAACCGACTGGGAAGTGCATATGATTGGGCAGGCAGTCGGTGCGTATACCGATGCAACCCATGGCATGACGTTGTCTGCTGTTTCGCTGCCATATTATCGGTATATTTTGCAGGCTGGCTTGCCGAAGTTCAAGCGGTATGCGATGAATGTTTGGGATGTATGCCCAGATGGAAAGACCGATGAACAGATTGCAGAAGAAGGACTTGCTTGCATGGAAGCATATATGAAGCAATTGGGTCTGGTGATGAATCTGACGGACTTGGGCGTGACAGAAGATATGCTGGAGGGCATTGCAGATGCAACGCTGATTATGACTGGCGGTTATCAGGTATTGACACATGAAGATGTGGTTGCAATTTTGAAGCAGGCACTGTAAATTTGATTTTTGGTGAAACGAAAAACAGCCATCTCTTACCGAAACGGTAGAGGGTGGCTGTTTTTGAAAAAGGAGATTGACAGAGCGGAAAAAATTTGATATGCTGAATGCAGAGAAAACCGAATAGACGCAAGAGAATGAATAGGAGGCGTTTAGAATGAGTACCAGAGAACAAGCAGTACAGATTTTTAATCAACTGACAGAAGAACAGTTGCGGGGATTTATTCTGATGTTTCATGATTTGGTTTCTGTTCCTGTGATTCCGGAGGAAGAGCCGGATGCATGGGATCGGGAAATGATTGCAGACAGCAAGAAAGAAAATACAGAGTCTATGAAACTGGATGATTTTGTGAAGGAATTGGGGTTGCAACCGGATGATTGACGAGTACGAGATTCAGAGAAAAAGTGATGAAGTTCATTCAAAAGCAACCCGTACCGCAACAGAAGCGGATTTTAAAAGATGTACCGTTTCCGTTTGATATGTGACACAATATGACATAAGCAGGTCAGACGTGGACAGATTTATAAATGAAAAATAGATTCCTTGATGGTGTGTGAATCCAGTCAGGGAATCTATTTTTTTATGTTTCTTGTTTTTGATACACAAAAAAGCGATAAATGTAAAATCATCTACCGCTTTTCCGTAAAATATTTGGCGGAAAGAGAGGGATTCGAACCCTCGGTACGCTATTAACGTACACACGAGTTCCAGTCGTGCGCCTTAGACCAGCTCAGCCATCTTTCCATCCGTATTCTGCACTGTGTGCATGTGGTGCGAGTGACGGGACTTGAACCCGTACGTCGAAACACACGCCCCTCAAACGTGCCTGTCTGCCAATTCCAGCACACTCGCATATTTTAACAAGATACGATATCACGTTTTCATTATCTTACGTTTTGGTATCTCGCCTCAGTGCTTTATTATTATAGCAGAAATCCACAGGATTGTCAAGCGGTTTTTCGACTTTTTTGTGTAAAAAGAAAATGCAAATTGAACCTAGATTTTATGCAAGTTGCACAAATTCTGGAATTTTACACGTCCATTTGGTGATGATAGTAGTAAACTGCCAGCTGTGTCCGGTCACGCAGCTGCAATTTTTCCAAAATGCTGCTGAGATAATTCCGAATCGTTCCCTCACTGAAACAAAGTGCCGCAGCGATTTCCTTGTTGCTGTATCCCTTTGCAACCTGTGCAATGATTTCCTGTTCTTTCTCTGTAATGTCATATTTGGCATAGTCGAACGTGGATTTCTTTTTGAATTGTTTGGAGAAACAGGAAACGACTTGCTCCCCGAATACATGTTGCCCCTGCATGACTGCTTCGAGAGCCGGAACGATTCCGGCAAAGTCCTGTTTTAATAGGTATCCCTTTGCCCCGAGTTCTAACGCCTTTGCAATGTAGGCATCATCGGAGAATGTGGTCAGGAACAGAATGCGAGCGTTTGGATCTTGTTGCAGAATCTGTTCGCCGGCATCCAGTCCGCTTCCGTTCGGCATTTGAATGTCCAGCAGCAGGACATCCGGTTTCCACTGCTGATAGAGAGCAATCGCTTCTGCTCCAGATGCTCCGGTTGCCAGAACCTGTACAGAGCCGGTGCTTTCGAGGATGGTTTTCAGCGAGAGCGTCACAAGCTGGTCGTCATCAATGAGAATAATACGCATAGGGGAGAAATCCTTTCTTTACATTATAATAGTAAGGTGGGCAATTTATGATTTTGGAATAGAGAGAAACACCCGAAACGAATCTTTTTCCGGAAAGAATCGAATCAGCCCGTGAACTTGTTCGGCTCGGTCTTGCATGGTTTCCAGACCGATTCCGGTTTGCTGCAAGTGCGAGCCTGTTCCGTTGTCTGTAATGGAAAGCTGATAAAAAGCCGGATGTTCCCGAAGGACAATTTGAATGGCATCGCCGTTGGAGTGCTTGACAACATTCGACAAGCTTTCCTTTAGAATGCCCAGCAGGCAGAGCTTTACAATGCTGGGAATCTGTTCGGAAATATCATAAGTCAAGGTGATGTGGTAAGTATCTTTCAGAGGTTGCAAGCAGTCCTGCACAGACTTTTCCAACGGGATGGCATCATCATGCAGCTTGTGCACACTGCTGCGGATACTGGTCATGGCACTGTCTAATGTTTCCTGTAGGGCGGCAACAGAGGCTTTTAGCGGCTCTTCTTTGACACAAACAGCAAGTGCTCCCGTTTGCAGCAGAGCACGGGTCAGCATATGCCCTACATTGTCATGAATTTCTCTGGCAATGCGGTTGCGTTCTTGCAGCGTTGCCATGCGTACCGCATCATTCTGTGCCGTTTGCAACTGGCGGTTTCGCTGGGTCAATTTTTGCTGCAATTCGCTTGCATGGTCATGCTGCTGGTGGGCAGTCTGTACCCAAGTTTCCCATTGTTGAGTCCGCCAACCCAATACAATCGAAAGCGGAATCAGTCCGCAGAATAAACAGATTTGCAGCAAAGAAAATGTAGCAAGATGCAGTAATGCACCTACGGCGAAGAGCGAGAGATACCATTTTTTCGCCCGAATTGCATCATATAAGAGCAGCGGCATCGTCAAGAGAATCGGCGGATAACAGCTGCAAAGCAGAAAGTAACCGCCAAGGCAGACGCTGGACAGCCAATTTTTCGGAAATGCTTGTGCAAGAGCGGAAATCGTCAGGGCAAGCAAGAGAGAAATCACAGGGAGTGGGTGAATGGTGTCAATTGTGGATGCAACAGAAATGAGAATCATCCAGAATAGAACGCCCTTTTCAAGAAATGGGTACAAGAGATCAAACCACCTTTCCAGAGTGCTGTAAGGGTTACCCGATATGTGCTTTTTATAGTATAACATACTTTGGAACTTCCTGCAACTATCCGGTTAAATTTGAAAAAGTAGCATTGATTTTTTGTTATTTTTTTGAAAAACCATATGAAAACGGCTTGTAGGATTTTCTTTTAAAATGAAACTCTGTAAATGGGTTTTGAAAAGTTTTGACTAACCTTTTCTTTTTAAAAACTGCGGTTTGTAAGGTCTAATTTTTGTCGGATTCTATTGACTTTTTAGGGCGTTTGTCGTATAATAAAATCACAGGAACTCACGTAGAGTTTACCAAAAGCAAAGAGAACTTTCATAAAATTAAAGGAGTGTTACATATGTGGAAATGTTTTAAAAATGAAAAACTGTGGTGTGCAATCGGTGGTGCAGCTGCTCTGGTAATCGGTAAGAAGATTGTAACAGCAGAAACCACTCGGAAGCTGGCAGTCAGCGGTCTGGCAAAGGGCATGAAGCTCCAGAGCGATGCAAAGGCAACCTTCCAGAACATGAAGGATGAAGCATCTGATATTTGCTGTGATGCAAAGGAAGAAGCTGGACTGGCAGACATCGCAGAAGAAGCTGCAACGGAAGAAGAAGCGTGATTGTATCATGAATGGCAAAATCGTTTATGACAAACCCGGCAGAATCCGGTTTCGTTGCGGTGCATATGCATTTGAACGGGAACTGGAAACCGCCATTCAGGAAGCATTGCTGCGGAATCGGTTTGTATTGCAGGTAGAAGTTCATGCACAAAACGGCGGCATTCTGGTACATTACCGGAATGGACATCGCTTGGATGTCATCCGTCTGGTTGCAAGAATGAATCCTCGCACCATGCAGCCGTTGGAAAATCAGATTGGAACGGAACAGATTGATTCTGATTTCAAAAATGATTTGGCAAAACTGGTTGCAAAACGGGTTCTATATAAAGCATTGCTGCCGACCCCCATCGGAAACGCAATGATTTTCCTGAGAGGATTGCGGTATGTCGGACGGGCAGTGAAGAACTTATTGGACTGCCATCTGAATGTAGAAGTGCTGGATGGTACTTCTGTAGCAGCTTGTCTGCTGCAAAAGAACTATAAGACTGCTGGAACAATTATGTTCTTGCTGTCTGTTTCCTCCTTGCTGGAAGATTATACCAGAGCTAGAACAAAGGCTGCTTTGACAGATAGTTTAGCGATTAAGACCGAACAAGTCTGGATTGTTGATGGTGATGTAGAGCGGCTGATGCCGCTGAAAGATTTGCGGGTGGATGACTGCATTCGTGTTCGGACGGGCAGCATTATTCCAGTTGATGGTACGATTGTAGACGGCGAAGCCAATATCAACGAATCCTCTATGACAGGCGAACCGCTGAGCGTGATGAAATCCGCTGGAGCAACGGTATTTGCCGGAACGGTTGTCGAAGAAGGAACGATTGTCATTCAGGTAAAAGCCGTTAGCGGAAATACCAAGCTGCAAAAAATCATTGAATTGATTGACCATTCCGAAAATCTGAAAGCAGGCGTTCAGAGCCGTGCAGAACATCTGGCGGACAGCATTGTCCCGTTTAGCTTCTTAGGCTTTGGATTGACCTTGCTGCTGACACGGAATATTACAAAGGCAGTTTCGATTTTGATGGTGGACTATTCCTGTGCCATCAAGCTCTCCACGCCAATTTCTGTGATTTCGGCAATTCGGGAAGCAGCGGACTGTGATATTACCATCAAGGGCGGAAAGTATCTCGAAGCGTTTGCTGAGGCAGATACGATTGTCTTTGATAAGACTGGCACGCTGACGAATGCAGAACCTGTTCTGGAAAAGGTCATTCCGTTTGGAACATATACAGAATCGGAAGTGCTGAAAACAGCAGCTTGTCTGGAAGAGCATTTTCCGCATAGCGTTGCAAGAGCCATTGTAAAGGGTGCTGCGGAACAGAACCTACATCACGAAGAAGAACACGCAGAAGTGCAGTATATCGTTGCACATGGTATTGCAACCACGCTGCATGGAGAACGTGCGATTATCGGCAGCAAGCATTTTGTTGCAGAAGATGAAGGCATTGTGATTACGCCGGAACAGCAGGCGGAAATTGATGCAAAATCTGGAGCGTGCTCCGTCGTCTATCTGGCAATCGGTTCAGAATTGGCAGGGGTGCTCTGCATTGCAGACCCGCCAAGAGCAGAGGCAAAGCAGGCAATTACCATGCTGCAGGAAGCTGGTATCAGCAACCTTGTCATGTTGACGGGTGACAGCGAACAGGCAGCCAGCCGAACTGCAGAAATGCTGGGCATTACGCAGTATCATGCACAGGTTCTGCCGGAGGACAAGCACCGTTATGTCGAAGAACTGAAAGCAGAGGGAAAACGGGTCATTATGGTTGGTGATGGTATCAACGATGCACCAGCACTCGCAGCGGCAAATGTTTCTGTTGCAATGAGTGATGCCTCGGATATTGCTCGTGAAGCAGCAGATATTACTTTGCGTGGAGCAAATCTGACCGAACTGGCAACCCTGCGGAAATTGAGCGAACGTCTGATGAAGCGGATTCATTCCAATTATCGCTTTATTCTGGGCTTTAATTCCACACTGTTGCTGTTGGGCTTGCTGAGCGTGCTTCCGCCGGCAACGTCTGCCTTTTTACACAATGCGTCTACCATGGCAATTTGTGCAAAGAGCATGACACCATTGCTGAAGCAGGAAGACCGGAAATAAAAAATCAAGATCTATCAAAAGGGCGATGTTCCAACCGGAACACCGCCTTTTTTGTGCGATTTAATCTGTGTAATAATGGGCAGCATATCGCCGTAAATCTGCTTGTGTGTGAATCCAGTCGTTTTGTTCATGCAGCTGCAATTGTACATCCACAGGCAGCGAAAGTAGAAACTGCCGAGAGGAACTGCTTACCTGTAATAATGTCTGTAAATCGGGGAATGGCATTTGAATACACCTCCTGTTTTTGTAGTCTGTGTCAGTTTGTCGAAAAAAATTCGTCTGGGAAAACGATTGACAAAAAGAGAAAAGCTGTGTATACTGTTTTATAGTTCGCTATAACTAACTAATCAACAAGGAACATCAGAGAAAGGAGAACCATAATGACACAAGTTGTACAGGGAATTTTAATCCCGTTTCTGGGCACAACACTAGGGGCAGCGTGTGCATTGTTTTTGAAAAACAATCTTCCAACCAGTGTACAGCGGATTTTAACGGGCTTTGCTGCTGGAATTATGACCGCTGCCTCTGTTTGGAGTCTGTTGATTCCAGCTTTAGAGCAGGAATCTGACCGAGGACGGCTTGCATTTTTACCGGCAGCCATTGGCTTTTTGGTTGGAATTGCGTTTTTGCTGCTGTTGGATCGGCTGATTCCGCATCTGCATATGAATAGCAAGGAGGCAGAAGGCATTCCGGCACGCTTGAAAAAGACAACTATGCTTGTCTTTGCAGTGACGCTGCATAACATTCCGGAGGGAATGGCTGTCGGAGTTGTTTATGCTGGCGTGTTGTATGGGCATCAGGCTTCGATTACTGCCGCCGGAGCACTGGCATTATCGCTCGGCATTGCCATCCAGAACTTTCCGGAGGGGGCAATTATTTCAATGCCACTGCGTGCAGAAGGTATGCGAAAATCGAAAGCGTTTTTATACGGTACGTTGTCCGGCGTTGTCGAACCGCTGGGAGCATTGCTGACGATTTTAGCATCTGGCTTTTTTATCCCGTTAATGCCGTATCTGCTGAGTTTTGCAGCCGGAGCAATGCTGTATGTAGTCGTGGAGGAACTGATTCCAGAGATGTCCGAGGGGAAGCACTCCAATGTCGGAACGATTTCGTTTGCAGTGGGATTTGTTGCGATGATGATTTTGGATACTGCCTTGGGATAACATACTTTGAAAAAGATTCAAAAAAAATGAAAAAAGCTCTTGACAAATTTGAAATTGTGTGGTAGAATGAATTCGTTAGTTAGAGAACACTAACTGCAAAAGTACGGGAAGCATCCGGATTTCCCGATTTTTTTCCGTTTCTCGGTTAGTTAAAACTAACAATTTGCCGGCGAAGATCCGCTGTCCACAAAAACAAGAATAGGAGGGGTTGCATGTCCGTTTCCGAATGTGTAAAATTTGAGCAGAAACTGGCGTATTTTATGGCACCATCGTTGTTGGGAATTAAGTGTGCCAGTCTGATGTCCATCAACAAAACAGAATTTTCTGTTTCGGAACATTTGGAGCGATTCAATGCAAGAGCTCATGCAAAAGGGTTGAAATTACGGTTGCTGTGTGACTGCACCAATCGTGCGTTAATCCTGCTCTATCAGGAAACCTTGTTACAGCAGCAGTTGCAAAACTCGCAAGTGCAATTGATTTTACGGCAGCAGGGATATGCAGAACCTGTCAATCTGGAGGCAGCGTTGCAGCAGCTTTCCGAACGCATCCGCTGTTCAGGGGAATTTCCCCACGAAATCGGCGTATTTCTGGGCTATCCTGTGGAAGATGTGATTGGGTTCATGGAAAACAAAGGCAAAAATTACGTGCTTTGCAAATATTGGAAGGTATATCACCACGCCGAACGGGCAAAGCATACTTTTGAAAGCTATGATCGTTGCAGAGCATTTCTGTGCAATCAGCTGAATCAGGGCTATGATCTCTATCAGGCACTGAAAATTTCTTGAAACAGGAGGAAATGAACATGAAGGCAGCAGTAATTTATTGGAGTGGTACCGGTAATACCGAACAGATGGCAAATGCAATTGCAGAAGGAGCAGGTGCAGAACTGTTCAGCGTATCCGATTTTACAGGCGATATTGCCGATTATGACAGAATTGCATTTGGCTGTTCTGCAATGGGAGATGAAGTTCTGGAAGAATCCGAATTCGAACCGTTCTTCACTGCAATTGAAGGTGCACTGAGCGGAAAGACCATCGCACTGTTTGGCTCTTATGGCTGGGGCGACGGTGAATGGATGCGGAATTGGGAAGAACGGGCAAAGGCAGACGGTGCTGTTCTGGTGAACGGCGAAGGTCTGATTGTCAACGAAACGCCGTCTGATGAAGACTTGGAAACCTGCAAGGAACTGGGCAAGCAGCTCATCGCATAAAAACGACTCCAAAGCAAATACAAAAAAGCGGCTCGTATGGAAAACCATACGGGCTGTTTTTGTTTATAGATGCAGGCGAAACCAATTCTTTTTACTCTCTAAGATTCCCTCTTTTCGCAGCTTGCTGATTTCCGCAGAAAGTCCGCTCCGGTCAACCTCCAGATAATCCGCCAGCCCCTGCCGGTCATATGGAATCACAAAAGTATTGCTGTTTTCCTGCTTCGCCTGCTGAAAGAGATAAGCAAGCAGTTTTTCTCGAGTAGTACGTTTTGCCGTGATTTCGAGTTTCTGGTGAAACAAAACATTTTTCCTTGCCAGCAATTGAATGACGTTGAATAGTAACTGCTGGTGAAAGCCGCAGGCATTGCAGCAGGGATGCAGAAGTTTTTCCCCCTCCAGCCATAGAATCGTGCTTTCTGTGGCTGCAATAACACTGATCGGGGCAGCATCAACGCCAGCACAGACAAATGCCTCCCCGAATGGCTGTGCAGGGGACAGACTTGCAGTAATGCTGCGGTTTCCATCATAGTCCAGACGGACAAGCTGTACTTTTCCTGTGAGAACAATGCCCAGATGGTGCAGCGGTTCTCCAGCATGTAATAACGTCTGTTGCTTGGCGTAGGTTTGAATTGTTGGGGCAAAACATTCCAGCATGGTTTTCAGAGAATCCGGCGGAATTTCTGCAAACAGACGGCAGGTTTGTAAAATTTCCAGATATTGTTGCATGAAAATCTCCTTTTTGTTGAAAATTCAACAGACTTTTTTTCGATTCTGTTCTATAATAGACCCAGAAGAACCGAACACACACCAATAAAATCAAACGGGAACACCCGTGGAAAGGTTGATAAAATGATGAAACGAACCATTATTCGGATTGATGAAGCTGCTTGCATTGGATGCGGAGCATGTGCAGAGGCTTGCCATGAAGGAGCAATTGGCATGGTAAACGGAAAAGCAAAACTGCTGCGGGAGGATTATTGTGACGGCTTAGGCGATTGCCTGCCAGCCTGTCCGACGAATGCGATTACGTTTGAAGAGCGAGAAGCTCCGGCTTATAATGAACAGGCAGTTTTAGCGGCGAAAGCTGCCAAAGCAGCGGTAAAACTATTGCCGTGCGGATGTCCCGGCACACAGGCAAAACAGCTGAAACGAACAGCCGCTCCG
>ENA-OWRJ01000953-OWRJ01000953.1-human-gut-metagenome-genome-assembly--contig:-NODE-953-length-34271-cov-6.229103_pt1 | contig 34271 bp, 29 predicted proteins | sample MGYA00248269_ERZ651897 | MGnify/ENA primary metagenome ERZ651897 (study PRJEB26924, sample SAMEA4378252) | human gut metagenome | biome: human gut; feature: human-associated habitat; material: faeces...
TTAATATCTCTGCCTCTCAAAATTGGTCGAATAATTTCGGCACTTTTCGGGTCGGCTGCGATAAGTTCATCTTTTTTCTTTCCGTCAATGATAAATGCGTCATTGTACCCGGTAAGAATACCTCTGTATATTTTTACATCCCAGTCTTTAAGAGGAGTACCTATTGCTTCAATCTTCCTCTTAATAGACTGCTCAATGGGAGAAAGAATGATCCAGCTTGCAGAATTGTCAAAGCGGTTTTCCATTGAATTCTGATGAAAATATCCGCTCAAATTATTTCGCCAACCGGAATCCTTAATAATGCAAGCAGCGGTTTTATTCTGATTTTTTCTTTTCTGATACATCAGAATATTTACATCGACTGTTGCACTGTCAAAAATCTTTTCTCCGGCAAAATCTATCAGCTGCATAGGGTCAGTCTGTGTTGCCAGGAAATTACGCAAAGCTTCGCCATACCCTGCTTTCATCCATTTGTTTGAAGTGATAAATGCAAGGATGCCATCTTTTTTCAGAAGCTTATATGCAAGCTCATAGAACAAACAATATATATCGCCTGTGCGTGCATAGGTTCTATAATCCATCTTCTTAAGCTTATCAGCCTCTTCATGCATTGACTGAAGCTGTATATAAGGAGGATTGCCGATCACTACATCAAATCCGATAAATTTGCCTTTTTCGTCTAATATTTCCGGAAATTCAAATGCCCACTCAAATGCCGAATCAAATGTAGAATCTGTTTCAGTAAAAAATGAAATCTGTTCATAAAGACCATGTACCTGATCCTTTGTATCCCGTAGTTCTTTAAGTAATAACTTTTTTTCAGATTTGTCAGAAACAGATTTATATTTTTGGACAAGTTCTTTATATTTGTTTATTATTTTTCCTGTATCTTTATCTGTTTGTGCCTTCTTGCCTATAACAAAATTTATTTTTGACATCAATGAATTTCCTACCTTAATATTAATATCAATATTGGGCAAGGTCTCCATTACTCCATTTTTGTAATAAGCATTTTTAAGCAATTCAATCCACAATCTGAGCTGACAAATATGTACCGCTTTGGAATTGACATCTACACCGAACAAGCAGTTTTCTATAATAATTCGTTTTTCATTAAAAAGCGTTTCCTGAACTTCTCTGGATTCATTGTTGTTTTTATCATATACAAAAGGATTACCATTTCCGTCACGAACTGTAAGAACATCGTCTTCTACTGTTATGTTGTACTCCTTTATACGCTCAATGGAGTTATATTTAAACAACACTCCGAGCTGCTTTTTTACAGCAATAATTCTGTTGAGTACAGATACAAGAAAATGTCCGGAACCCACAGCAGGATCGCATATTTTTATTGTATTAATGATATTATTGATCTGTATTCTCTCATCACGGGTTTCAATCTTATCTTCTATGTCAGATAAATCGTTACATTTCCAATTCATACCTGCATTTACAGCATTAAGAACTGCTTTTTCTACAGCTTCTTTGGCAACATATTCGGTAATAACAGAAGGAGTATAGTTTGCGCCGTCTTTATAACCATTGAGTTTTTCAAATATCAACCCCAAAACTGCCGCATCAATAATTTCCTTTTGATTTGAACAATTATCGACACATATATCAGACATAAAGTTATAGCTGTTAAGAAAATCAATAATGTATACAAGCAATGGGATCTGTTTTGGAGCTTTATTGCCTAAAACAGATTTTGACTTTTTATCCACTAAATCATTATGCAGATAACGTACATGCACAAATTCATTTTCAATAGAACTTCTTTCAAAAAGAGAGCTATTAAGATATGGAACTTTACTGAATTTGTTTAAAAATTCTGATTCAGCTCTGTTCTTCGTTCCCAAAACATCAAAAAACAAATTTTGTAAATCATCAAAATCTGTTATTTTATCATGCGACAAAATGTGATATTCGGGGGCATCGCTGTTAAATAAAATCAACTGACCCTCAAAGAGTTTTATAAATAACAGTCGATTTATCCAAATAATAATTGTTTCAAATGTCAATTCACTGATTTTATCATCATCAATCTCTTTGTCTTTAAGCAAATGATATACCTGATCGGCAAGTGTATTCTTTATTGTAGGATCTATTTCAACAACAAGCTTATTATCTTGTGTGTTTTCTTTTAATCCCATTATATACAACAATTCATGATAAAAATTGCTGTTAAGAGAATGGGGCTCATAATTTACACGAGGAGTATTTTTCAAAAGATAGCTTTCGGAAAGTATCTTATAAAGATTGGACAAGCTCTGCTTTTTTGAAACACATTCAGAAATATCAAAATAGATATAGTCCATTTCTTCGGTAATGTTCTTTTTTTCAAAATGTTGTTTCAATTCTTCATAAAAAGCAGAAGTATCATTACTGTACGGCAATTTATTGTTTTTATACTGCCAAAAACGTCTTTCAATCTCTCCATCAACTATACTGTGAACAGCTGCGGAATCAACGAGGAACCATTTAAAACCATCTGTTATTATAAGTCGGCGTACTTCAGCCGTAGTTGATACCATTGCTTTGGAGTGTGACACATCAATTGTTTTTTCAAGATAATAATATACAGCTTCCCATAAAGCCTTTTTGTTTATATTTTCCTCGGTAACCATTTCAGATTTATTTTGAGGCGCTTTAGCCTCAATGATTGCAAGAAGCTTGCCATTCTCTTTTATAGAACTGTCAATATTTCCGTCTGTATTTATTGAAAAACGACTGTCAGAATAAAATGACATACGCAAAAAGTCATTGATTATATTTTTTATGTGTTCTTCATTTTCTTCATTTGCAACCGCAATGTTTATTTTGGATATATATGAATTTAAAGCTGTTTTAAATTCCGATAAAACAGTCGTAGAAACAGATTCTTTAGGTAATGCTAACTTTTGGGTATCAGTAATTTTAATAATTGACATTACATACACACTCCATTTAAGCTTAAAATAAACGTGTAATTATTTTAAGCCATTATACCATATTATGTTGTATATGTCAAATAAAGTAATTTAATGTATATAATCAAAAGCACATCACCTGCAAACTCACAAGCAATGTGCTTTTCAAAATCATCACGCAAACAGCTCCCCGGCAGTATCCTTATAATACTCCGCCTGAGCCGTCCAAAGCTCCTTGTAAACTCCGCCCTTTTCAAGCAGTTCATCGTGCGAACCACGCTCAGCGATACTTCCGTTATCCATAACGGTTATCTCATCGCAGAAACGGCAGGAGGACAGACGATGTGAAATATAGATAGCCGTTCTTGTCCCGACAATACCGTTGAATTTGGTGTAAATATCATACTCCGATACCGGGTCAAGCGCAGCTGTCGGCTCATCAAGAACTATAAACGGCGAGCCTTTATATATCGCCCTCGCAAGACACAGTTTCTGCGCCTCTCCACCCGAAATTTCAACACCGTTTTCGTCAAAATCCTTGTACAAACAGGTTTCAATGCCGTTTTCCATAGCTTTGAGCCGTTCACCCAGTCCCGAACGGACAACACAGTCTTTTACACGCTCGCTGTCGTAATCGGTATTGGCAGCGACATTTTCCGCAAGGCTGAACGAAAACAGCTTTGAGTCCTGAAACACCACCGAGAAAAGCTCCATATACTCTTCGTATTTGTATTTTCTGATATCGATCCCGTTGAGCGTTATCTCACCCTCGGTGGGATCATACAGCCTGCAAAGCAGCTTCACAAGCGTGGATTTTCCGCAGCCGTTCTTACCCACAAGAGCCATTTTCTCGCCTATCCGCCATTTCAGATTTATGTCTTTAAGAGTGTATTCCTCGCTGTCGGGATATTTGAACCAGACGTGTCTGAACTCAAATTCATACTCATTATCATCACGCTTTTCGGTGGGGATAGAGCCTTGGTATTTTTCATCGGGAATGTCGAGAAAATCGAAATACTGCTTGCAGAATGTCGGCGTTATTTTAAGCAGTCCCATTCCATCGGAAATCTCTGAAACGCCTGCGGATATCTCATTAAAATATCCCACAAATGCGATGATTTCTCCCGGAGTCAGCATTCCGTTAATCGCTCTTAACACTGCAAAGCCGTACATAAGTATCTTAGTCAGAATGTTTATGGTCTGGATTATAAAATTCGGAAGCATAGCATTTTTATAGCCCCGAAGCCAGCCGTCAAGGTTTGTTTTCTGTGCCTTGTCAAGCTCCTTTTCAATAAGGCTCTGCTGTGAATATATTCTTATTTCTTTGCCGTTGCGGTAGTTATTAAGCACATAATGATTAAAGAAATTTCCTGCACGGTCTGCCATAATAACATTTTTATCGTTATGTATTTTTTCAAACCCTACTATCGCTTTTGGGTTTATCATCAAGGATTTTATAAGCTCCAACGCTGTCACGATAATTGCTACCGTGATAAATCCCCAGATCGACTGTATAAAGCCGATAAAACCATCTGTTTCGGTCGGCGTTCTGAATACGGTCGGGCTTATCAGGATAACTCCTAAAGCTACCATAAAAACTCCGCCGACAGTGTTCTTAAAATAATTGCATAGTGCCTCTATTCCTGCGGTACGGTTTTCAGGCTGACGCCAAGCATTTGCGTACTTATTCTGCATATCCGTGCTTTCAAGGTGGACATAATCCATCGTCATGACCTTTTGCCAGAGATTTTTCTGCATATTTGTGGTTTTCCTGAAGCTGTGAGAGTTACTACGTCTGAAAAGAAATCTTTGCACCACGGAAAGCAAAGCCTGAACGCCGACAACTATCGCCGCATAGATAAACAGAGTATCAACAGGCTTTGCCCCTGCAATTCCGTCAATAACAAGCGCAGAAAGGAAAACTGTCAATATATCGCCCGAAAGGTCAACGCAGTATTTTATCGTGTCTCTCGCAATATAACCCTTGTCTGCCTTATCGACAGCTTTAAGTGTTCTGCGTATTATCTCACGTTTTTCCTTTGACGTAAGAATCTTTTCGTTATTGTCACTCATTTATCTGCACCTCCTCATCATTGTAATAGCTGCTTTGAAGCTCAAAAAGCTCGGCATATTTGCCGTTTTGAGCCATAAGCTCTGCATGAGTTCCACACTCGGCAATACCGCCGTTTTCTATCAGGATTATCCTGTCGCAAAAACGGGTCGAAGCAAGTCTGTGAGAGATAAATATGCTTGATTTTCCCTTTGAAAAATCGGCATAATTAAGATACATTTTCTGCTCTGCGATAGGGTCAAGTGCCGCCGTCGGCTCATCAAGCAAAAGAACGGGTGCATTTTTGTACAGAGCTCTTGCAAGTGCAAGCTTCTGAGTTTCTCCGCCTGAAAGCTCCACTGCATTTTCAAAAACAGATTTTACAAGTCGGGTATTTTCCTTTTCGGGCAAGCTCATGACCTTTTCGTAGATGCCTGCCTTTTTCATACAGCTGCGGACTCTGTCAGGGTCATATTTTCCTGCTTCTGCTCCCGAAATATTTTCGGCAATAGTCACGGGCAAAATACATATATCCTGAAAAACCGCACTGAAAAGCTTAAAATATTCATCTCTGTTATAGCTGTTCACGGGCTTGCCATTCAGGAGAACTTCACCCTCGGTAGGGTCATAAAGACCGCACATAAGCTTTATAAGCGTTGTTTTTCCTGCACCGTTAAGACCCACCAGTGCAAGCCGCTCTCCCTTATGAAGCTTAAAGGAGATATTCTCAATAGTCGGCTTTTCCGCACCAACGTATTTGTAGCTTACATTTCGAAATTCGATTTCACACTCACCTGTCGGAAGCTTTTCCCCTGCTCTGCGATTTGTTTTATCCTTAATATCGAGGTATTCCCTTGAAAACGAAATATTCTCCGAAAGCCAGTTAAAACCCGAAGCCTTATCAAAAACCTCTCTTACTGCCCAACTAAATTCAGATATCGAATTAAAGTACAGCACAAAATCTCCTGCTCCGATATCCCCGTTTACAACCATATAAATAACGCAGGCATATGCGGCAAAATCTGATAAGTAAACCATCAGCACACGGACAAGGTCATGCCTGAACGACCATTCGTCCTGCTGCTCGTACCAGTTAAGACGGTTTCCGAATGACCTTGCAAACAGCTTGGCAAACCACTTATCCATGCCATAAACACGAACGTCCTTTGCGGTTGAAAAATCGCTTCCTGCATCACTGATGTAATTAAGCTCACGGACATATTTCTGCCAGTTGTCAGACATATTCCATATCCACCTCATTTTATGACGCTCAATATAGAAGCTTGCTATCGCAGGAACTCCGACAATTAACAGCATAACGGGACTCAGCATTGAAAGTATTCCGCCGTATGCAGCAACACGCAAAACCGCCGACAGAAATAATTTTATTGTGTTTACAGTCTGATATGATATATAATCAGAGCCTGCCCACGCTTTTTGTATGGCGTCGCTGTTTTTACAGCTTTCATTGTTTTCATAGTCTGTGGACATATTCTTGCGTATAATTTTTCGCGTCATATGGCAGGCAAATTTATAATCTCCGTAATATCCGCCGTAATCATAAATTTCGTGCGTGATATATTTTGTAATTCGCTCGCCGATAATAAGCAAAAGGCATATCACCGCAAGCCGGATCCTTGATGATGTTCCCAAGGCAAGCTCAACAACATATTTCCCTGTAAAGGTCGTGAAAAGCGATTCTGCGACAAGTGCTATCACCTGAGCAAAAATCAGAACAAACATTAGCGGATGGCTTTTCCATAGTTCCGCAAGAATATACCGCATATTCTCAGAGATTTTATACTTAATTTTTGCCTGCTCATTTCGGTATTTTGCCCGATCCTCTTTCTTCTTTTTCCTGTCCCATTTTGTTACCTTTACCATAATCTCACCTCGCCTTTATCATAACACAAAAGCGACCGCTCGTGTTGATTTCGGAACGAACGGTCAATATACGGAACGAATGGTATTTTATGCAGCCTGCAAGGGTATCATTATTTCTGTCGCAAACACTCCGTCTTCATTCTGACGATTGACATAGCCGCCGTATTTTTTTGCTATTCTGTCAATTCGGAATAAGCCGTAGCCGTGTTCGCCATCTTTGGTGGAGAGATATGTATTTTTCGACTTGCGTACCTTGCCTGCGGAATTTTGCACCGAAAGATACAGCTGTCCTTTCAGCTTGCCGATATACACACGCATAAAGCGCTCCTCTTCGGGAAGCGTGCCGCAGGCTTCAACTGCGTTATCCAGTATATTTCCAAGCATTGAACAAAGCTCAACATCGCTCATAGGCAGCTTGTCGGGAACATTCGCTTTCACGTTAAGCTTTATATTCATTTTCTCCGCAACATTCAGCTTGCTGTTGAGGATAGCGTCCGCCATAACATTGCCTGTCTTTATCACGCTGTCCACCGTGTCCAGATCGTCCGCAAGCTCGTTCAGATAGTCGGACAGCTTGTCATAATTGCCCTCGGAAAGCTGTATTTTCATATTGTTTATGTGGTTACGGTAATCGTGCCGCCAACCACGCACCTGACGGTACATATTCTGTATCTCACGCACCTGCTTTTCGATAAGCTCACTCTGAAAACGCTCTATCCGGCGGTCTATCATATTGTATAGGGTGCGGCGGAAAAGAATGTACATTCCTATAATAAAAATAAATATAATAATAAAAAGTAAAAAATAAATAATCATAATTCTCCCATTATACATTATAATATAAGTTCTATTTTTACATTTTCTATTTCTTTTTCAATAAGTACAAATAAACCATATTTAAATTTATATTGCCCTTTTTTATCAACAAATTGACTGACCTTTAATTTATCTCTTTCAATTTTTTGGGAGCTTTTGTTCCAATATGTTTTAAATTCCATAATAAGTAGATTTGTTTTACCATTTTCACCACGTTTATGAATAATCAAATCAGGAAATGTACCATATTTAAAATCGGGCAATTTCTTTGTCTCAATACCATTTCTATTGTATTCACAATCCAAATGATATTTTTGATAATCAGTGTTGTATAAATAGTTTTGAAGATAATGAGCAAACCTAAATACAATGGACCTTTCACCAACATAGTATTTACCTTCGTTTCCAGATTTATCTTTAAGTTCGATTTCTATGTTAGCAGGAATATTGTTAATTAAGTCTTTATCTTTATCATATAACTCTATAAATGCATCTTTTATTTTTTTAAACAGAACCTCATCATCCATAACCTTTGGATTTTGCACAAGTTCTTCAATAGTCATATGTGTTTTTACTCCTTTGTATAATATTGAATAAATCGCTCATTAACTTCCTTATAAAGCCGACGTGAAAGCGGGATATTTTCATCGCTGTCAAGCATAATATCCGTCTTGCCGATGCTCCGAACATACCGCATATTTACGATATACGAACGATGACAGAAAACAAATTCTTCGGGCAGCATATTTTTCACAGCGCTTATCCCCGAATTGCAGACAATGACCTTATCACGCATATGCACATGAGTTTTCTTGCCCACGGCTTCGCAGAAAATGACCATATCGGGCGAAACATGAATACTGCCCTCATCGCAGGCAAGCATTATCTCATTTTCGGGAGTATGCCGCTTTATGTATCGATCAAGCACCGCAAAAAGCTTTGAGTTGTCAACGGGCTTCAGCAGATAATGAAGAGCTTCAACCTCGTAGCCGTCGCTCATATATTCGGAATATCCCGTGATGAAAATTATTGGCAGCATATTTATATTTCCGTCCGAGCGCAGCTTTTTTGCAAGCTCCATTCCGTTTATCCCGTTCATTTCTATATCAAGCAGCAGTAAGTCGCAAGGATTATCGGGATAATTGAAAAGAAAACTCTCAGCACTTATGTATTCATCTATGTTGAGCGCAAATGGTTTATCGGCAGACCATTCGCCAAGAAGTCGCCGCAGTTCTTTTATCTGATCTTCATTATCATCACAAATTGCTATTGTTAATGGCATTGAGTTCACCTCAAAATTGCTTACAGTAATTTATTCCATTATACCCCAAATACAAAAACCAGTCAAGCAGCAGCAAAAGCTGTACATCAGGGCAACCGCATGAAAAAATCAACAGAATTTGTTCAAAATGACATTGCAAAGGAACTGGTCGTCAAAAGAGCAACGAAAACGCTTTGCTTTCATACTCAGTTTAACCTTTGTGAAGCTTTTGTATAAATTCAAAGCAATATGACGGATAACAGCTAAGTTTTCACCACTGTTATCCTTCCTCATTCGACAGTTATGTCAGTACTTTCTTCAATAAAGGCATTAATAAAATAATTATAATTAATGGAAAATGTAGGCAAAATTGGGAAGAACAGCGATGGAAATGTGTCGCTGTTCTTCATTTTTTTACAAATGGATTATTCTATACTATATCTCGATTTTAGCTGTTTAGCCAAATCTTGAAGATCCTGACAGGCATCAAAGCACATCCGGTTATATCGGTCAATATCATCGGAGCAGCTTTTAACAGTCAGTCCACGCTTGACGGCACGTATCTTTTCTCTATGCTCATCAAAAGCCTTGTTGTATTTTTCAAGCAGTTCGGGAGAATCGGAGAGCTTCTTGCGGTAGCTTCTGCATTTATTGTCAAAATTGAAATAGGTTTCTTTTATCGGATCAGCCATAGCACGTTTCTTGTAATCATCGTTTGCTTTGTATAAACGCTCTTTCTTACAAGTGGTCCTGCCACAGGTCAGCGAAGCATTTGAACGTTTGGTTATCATAAGCTGTCCGCAGTTTTCGCAGTTGGTGATAAGCCTGCCTGCATCGGACATAATGTCGGAGTAAATATCGAGCAAAGTGAGGATAGAGTCGTTTGCCACATAAAGGCTAATGCTCCTGTTATCATCGTGTACCCTGTAAAGAGAACTGTCCAAAACGTCATTGCTGCTCCGAATAGCGGTTCGTATATCGAAAATATCAGCAGCCCTTGCCGAAATGAACGGACGGAAGATTTTCTCACTATCCGCTTTGAATAATTCAATATATTTTTCCGCACAATCGTGGTTGCCCTTAACGGACAGCCCGATTTTTTTATTGAAATCTCTCTGACGGAGCTTGAATTTACCGTATAAAAAATAGATTATATAGTTTTTAACGATATTAGCGTATTCGGACATATCGTAATACTCCGACAGCTCCTCAAGGACACAGTTGCAGCTGCCGTCACATAATGCGTCCGCATTGCACAGCCTGTCGCTTATCTCCATAATCTCATTAAGCTCATATTTTACTTTCATAAGGCGGTTTATATCCTTGACGAGATTGCCTGCCTTGTTGCTGTGCCGCATAAGTCCCTTTGGAGCTTTTTGCGTACAACCGCCGTATGCCCAAGCCTTAATATCGACAGGAGAGCCGACAATATATGTTTCCGTATCCTCGGAAAAGTCAACGATTATGCCCACCGAAGCTATTTCTCCGTAGCACTCAAACAAATCTATCATTACAAATACGCCCCTTTCAGAAAAAATCAAATGAAAACTGACAAACAAGATTTATAGATTTAGTATATCACATTTTGTGCGTTTCGTCAACGGATAGTACGGAATTATCTGTATTTGTTTGATGTTTGCACGCAAGGGTGCAATGGTTGTAATAACGCAAAAAGGAGTGTGAGTCTTTGGCTCACACTCCCCGATAAATGGGAATTTTCTACTATGTCGATATATTAATATACAATTGAATTCTTTTAGTTAGAACCTGTCTTCACAAGAAATGTGTGCGGATTTTCGAGCATAATTTTGTCTAAGACAAGGCAAAAATCCGCAGGCGGGCTTGCCGCCAGGGCAAGGATTTTTAACGCAGTCTTAGGCAAAATTTGCCGAAAAGACGTGCGCATACGCTTGTGAAGACAGGTTCTTATATTTTTGATAACGTGTTTTGACACCAATTAAACAATAAGAAAAATGCTCTATCAAAATCATAGTCGCTATTATTTTGTAAATATATACTCAATTCCAAAACAGTTCTATCTTCACCTTGTACGCATTCAAGCAATTCTCGTTTTGTAAGAATAAAGTTGCCACTGTCTAAATAATGCAAATGCTGCATAATGAAAAATACCGATTTACAAGTTATAGGCAACCTTGAAATGTTGTACTCCATATCAGTGTGTATATAACGGTGGCAAATTTCATGATAGAGGTTATTTAAACTCAATTTTACATAGTTTCTTTCATCTTCAATGGTATATGTTGGAACAAGATTTTTTAGTTCTCCGTAATAATCTTTGGTCGTTTTCAATAGATGAAATATTTCCAACGGATTCCAATGTTCTAAATCAGTTTTACCGCAAATAAAGCCACATGACTTATCGTAATTTCCTATTGAAATAAGTGATTTTTGATAGGTATTCAAATCCTCAACTGAAATATTGTCAATCACAACCATAATATCAATATCACTGTTTTTAGTTTCTTCATGACGAAGATAACTGCCTTGCAATCCTACATACTCCAATCTTTTACCAAAAGCATTTATTAGTTTATCTGTTAATTCATCAATATACTCATCTATTCTAAACATTCTGGGTCACCTATTTCTTCATTTCCAAGATAATTCGTGTATTCTTTTCCCTCATAAAAGTTCATTATAGGACGACGAAGTTTTGAAGGATATAATGGTAATCTGTTTAATACTGATAAATCTAACCAATCAAATCCGATTTGGTTAGTATCGCTATGAAGATTTGCATTGGTTGCTTTTCCTATGTAATCACATAAAAATACTAAGTCAATTCTATGAAAACTTTCGCCATGAACTCCTTCTATCACAAAAAGTAAATCTTTGCATTTAACCTCTACTTCTACTTCTTCTTTTACTTCTCGTTCAACAGTTTGAGGAAGAATTTCCTCATCGTCTTGACCTCCACCGGGCAAAATATACCATTCCTCTTTGCCATCATTCAACTTTATTGCAAGCAATTTACCATTTTTAATTATAACAGCTTTTGCAGAAGTGCGTATTTGTCGTGACATATTTATAATCCTTTCAAATTCCGATTTGTCAAGCAGTTTCTCTACCCGATTTATTCCATTATACCCTAATTTATAAGGATAGTCAAGGAGAGAATAAACATATCTATCATAACAAATACGACCATTTCAGAAAAAGCCGAACGAAATCCGACAAACAAATTTTATAGAATTTATATATCACGTTTTGCACGTTTCGTCAACGGATAGTACGGAATTATCTGTATTTGTATGATATTTGCACGCATAGGCTTAATGAGTTATACGGAATAAAAAGTATGTGGTCAAAACGGCGTTTTCGGAAAATTTTGATATATAATGGGAGCAGGCTCAAGGAAAAATCCAAGAGCCGAACAAAAGAATATGGAGGTGCTGCTAATGAACAGCAGAGAAAATCTGCCGATGATGTTATCGGCAAACGACATTCAGACAATGGGCTTCACCCGTACTATGGCATACAATATCCTTAATCGTGAGGATGTGCCTGTTGTGAAGATCGGCAGTCGGAAGTTTATTCAGAGGGATAAGTTTTTCGACTGGCTGGACAGCAGAGAGAAAGACGAGCTTGATGATAATGACAGGAGGGATGACAGAATAGAGATACGATAGTCAGGCAAGGAGAAGATTGAGGAAGAGTGCAAATGATAAAGACAACAAATCTCAGGCTTAATCTGGACAAGCCCGACCACAGAAAAGCCTATGACATTCTGAAAAGCTCCGATATGAGTTATTCAAATACCATCGTGGCTGCACTTATCTCATTTTCGGAAAACAAAGAAAATCGGAAAACGCTTCTTGACGGGATAAGAAAGATTGTCATGGAGGAGATCGGTACAGTTAATCGGAATGTGGATTCTGAACAGATTGCCGTTTCTGCTGAAATTACAAATTCTGAACATGCAGCCGATAAGGAAAATGCGAAAAATGATAATTCAGCAAATACCGCAGAATCCGATTTTGACGAAAATGAAGAATTTGTCGATGACGATTTTCTTGAAATGTGAGATTTGCGTCAAGTAGTATGACTATTTTCAAGGTGGTATGACTTCAAAATCCCGCTGTTTTGGTATCAGCTATAAAAACAAGCGGAAATGGAGCTGAAAAGTTGGTATCAAAACGTGGGATAATTGAAGCCAACCGAAAAGTGGTGCTGATATGGGGCAGAAACAGAGCCAATAAAGCGGTATGAAAAATGCCCCATATTAACGCTGAAAACGAGAGTGGTATCAATATCAGCTGATATTGGTGCTAACGAACAGAATTCAACAGAATTCAAAAGTGGTATCAGCTTCAAAATGGAGATGAATAATGAGAATCAGTGAATTTTGCAAAACCTTTCAAATTTCGCATCAGGCTGTATATGCGAAAATCAAAAAATATGCAGCGGAGCTGGAGGGGCATATTTCAAAGGATAAAGGAAACGTTACAGACCTTGATCCCTTTGCGGTGAACCTTCTGAAACCCAAGAAGTCAAGCTACAAGGCTCTCGATAAACGTAATTATTATCTGTTTAATAAGAATAAAGAAATGGTTTCGGAGAACGAGAGGATAAGGGCAGAGCGTGATGAGCTGGCTTCAAAAAAGTCCGATTATGAAGCTGTTATTGAGTTTCTTAAAAATGAAAACAAGGAATATTCGGATTTGAATGCCGTTCTTACGCAGGAATGTGAGCGTTACAAAAAGGAATGTGACAATGCGAAGGCTCTGTATAAGGTTATGGAAAGTGAGTTTGAAAAGGAAAAAGCCAAGCTAAAAAACGAAAATGAAGAGCTGAGCGGTATCAGCGAAGCCAGAGCCGAAAGCAGTAAAAATCAGATGTACAGACTTCGGGAATGCGATGAACAGATAGCCGAGCTTAACTCCATGCTATCAAAAAAGGACGATGAAATTGCAAGGCTCAAAAATGAGATATCCGAGCTTAAATCTCATCTTCAGGCAGCCGACAAACCGAACGTATCAAAACAGAATAACATCTTTAAGAACATATTCGGACAGGATAAAAAGTAATATCTGCAACTCTTGCGGATAATTGCAAGTAAGTTGCGGATATACGGGAGGTAGGCAGGATTTTTGAGGAAAGGGGTGGTTGCTATGATTTAGCTAGCATAGAATTTGTGTACCTAAATTCGGTAGGATTTCGCCGATAGAAGTTATATAAGTATATTCATATTATATAGAACAGGAGGCAGCATGAACAGAAACATAGTTATGAAATTCCGAGCGACAGAGGAAGAAGCGGCTGAGATCAGACGAAAAGCCACTGCCGCAGGAATGAACGTCAGCAGATTTTTGAGAACGTCCGCCGTGAAAAGTCAGGTGGTGCTTTACAACACTGCTGACATTTTCGGACTTCGTTCCGATATTAAGAAAATCGGAAACAACATCAACCAAATTGCCACGGTGGTGAATTCAAACAAGTCGGTGTATTTGTCTGATGTTACTGATTTGAGAAAGCAGCTTAATGAAATGAGCAGAAGTATTGCCGAACATCTGAAACCGCTGTCATACGAGGTACTGTGATTTGGCTTATGTCAAGCATACTGCAATTCATACAACTCCGAAAGCTCATTTGAAATATATTCTCAATCCCGACAAAAATGAAAGGATGAAATACGTCACGGGAATATGCTGCGGTGATGACCTTGAAACTGCTTACGATAATTTCAAGGAAATTTTTGAAAAGTACAATAACGAAGAATTTGAAAAATGCTATTCTTCAAAAAACAGTGGAAAAAGAAATATCCGAATCCACTCATATACACAGTCTTTCGATTCAAGCGTTTCGGCAGAAGCGGCACATCGTATAGGGGTTGAGTGGGCAAAAAGCATTTTCGGAGAGAATCGACCGATAATCGTCAGTACGCACAGCAATACAGATCATTGTCACAATCATATTGCTGTTTGTCCGTATGACCTTGACGGGATTCGCTGGCACAGTAATATGAAATCCTTGCAGTTCGTCAGAAAGCGTTCCGATGAAATTTGCATTGAGCATAATCTTGAAATAATCAAAAATCCGAAAAGAAAAAGCACTATCGGCTACAAGGAGCATGATGCCCGTAAGAAAGGATATTCGTGGAAGGTGAAAATGGCTGATACCATTGACAGGCTTATCCACAGTAATGATGTTACGGACTTTTATTCTCTTATCGAAAAAATGAAAGAGTGCGGATATATCTTTACTAACGAAAGCCGAATGATAGCCAAACCGAAAGGCGTGAAATACGGCTGCTGTATTTCAAAATTGGGATTCGGGTATTCGTATCAGATGCTTATTCAGAGAATAAACAACAAGCAGAATGAATTTGTTGGCAGAAAGATAAGTGCGTTTATCGGTTTTCAGGTTGAAATTGCTGTCGATGTTCGTGAACGTCAGCTTGATATTTATCGTGCACCGGTAATTCATTATCCGACCTATGCGGAGGTAAAAAAGTCTTTCGAGGTTCTGAATTTTATCCACAGCAATCACATTCATTCTCTTGATGATATGAGGTCCTGCCTTGCGGCGGCAAATCGTAAAGAGGATAATGCGATATCCAGGTATTTCAAATGTGCGGAGAAAAAAGAAAAGCTGAAAACGCTGGACTATTTGGGCGATGAATATGCCCGTCTGCTGAAAACAGAGAATAGAGATGAAGCACAGCAGAAACGCCTTGAGGAGCTTCATTGGAAGCTTGCCGAAAGCGGAGGTATAGGCGGTTGGAATACTCATATGGAAAACTGGCTGCCGAAGCTGAAAGACAAGCTTCGTAATGAACTAAAACAGCTTGACAGTCTTGCTTCCGAAATGGGCAGAGCATCTAAAGAACGAGCAAATGCGGAAATGTCGCTTGCGTATCTGGAGGATTTTCTGAAATCTGATTATGACAGGATTCGTGAACGGGAACAGCTTCGTATTCAGATCGATAATTATCATAACGGTCTTGAACCGCAGGAGGACGGTACATACAAGGCAGAGCCTGAGCCCACAGCGGAGAGAAATGCGGAGTTTGCATATCTGGATATGCGTGAGGAACAGCACAGGAGAGCAGAGGAACAAAAGCGAATGTTTGAGCAACAGAAAGAACTGGAACACCAAAAGATATATAATAATTATTCCCGATAGAAAAAATAGACTACAACAATATCAAGCAGAATAAATTTTCCTTAATAGGAGAAAACTAACATCAGGAGGAATGCATATGACAACAGAAGAAAAAGCGGATAAGCTATATCTGAAAAAACTGACCCTGAAAGCCTGGACAATGATACTCCACAAGCAGGGAAAGATCAGCCTTGCCAAATGCAACAAAATGATCGCAATGATCGAAAAACTTTCGGCATAATTATGGGCAGGCTCTTCCCTGCCCTGTTTACATAAAAGCAATTAAATATCTTGACAAATCATTGTTGGTATGGTAACATCAATATATGATACATACAGGAGGGCATTATGGATATATACGAAACCGCCAATAAAATGAAATACGAACAGAAGACCATTTTTGACCTTGATCTCAGAGTGACCTTTTATGCCCGTATTTCCACCACCAAGGAAGAGCAGGAAAACTCCATTGAAAATCAGATAACCTATTTCACGGATTTTATAAAAAGCAACAAAAACTGGACTTACGTTGAAGGCTATGTTGACCGTGTCCGAGGCGAAAACGCTGTCAACCGTGTTAATTTTATGCGAATGATCGAGGACGGAAAAGCAGGCGTTTTTGACCTTGTACTGACCAAAGAGGTCAGCCGATTTGCCCGTAACACTATCGACAGCTTAACATATACTCGTGAGCTTCTCCGTTCGGGAGTCGGCGTTTTCTTTCAGAATGACAACATCTGCACCATTGATACGGACAGCGAGCTTCGCCTGACCATAATGTCAAGCATTGCCGCCGATGAAGTACGAAAGCTCTCCGAGCGTGTCCGCTGGGGACATAAGCGTGCTATCGAAAGCGGAAATGTAATGGGCAACAACCGCATTTTCGGCTATGACAAATGCGACTGCAAGCTTGTAATAAATGAAAGCGAAGCCGAAATGGTGCGCCTTATATTCGAGGAATACGCAACAGGCAGATACAGCGTCCGCAAGATAGAGGATATCATCTATAACAAAGGCTACCGTGGAAGAAACGGCACACGAATACACCACAACACCGTTTCGGGAATAATTCAGAACCCCAAATACAAAGGCTTTTACTGCGGCAATAAGGTCAAGGTAGTTGACTACCGCACCAAGGAACAGCGCTTTCTCCCCGAAGAAGAATGGGTGATGTACAAGGACGAAACGGGCGAAATAGTCCCCGCAATAGTCAGCGAGGAGCTTTGGGACAAATGCAATGAAATATTCAAGGCAAGGAGCGCAGTTGTAAAATCCCGTGAGCGTTCTTTGAAAGACAAAAGCGTTTTCACGGGAAAGATATGGTGTGCCGCAGATGACAAAGCCTACTGGCGGACAAGCTATTCCAACAGCGTTTCAAAGGGCAAGCCTATCTATCAGTGGATATGCAGCGAAAAGCGCCGCTTCGGAGCAAAAGCCTGTGCATCGTTCTCAATACTTGAAGAGGATCTATACAAAATGCTTTCCGAGCATTTCAAGAACATCTCCGAGAATATCGAAGATTATGTTTCGACATTTCTGAAAATATACCGTGAAGCCGACACCTCCGCAAATACACGCCGAGAGCTTGACCTGCTCAAAGCAAAGCTTGAAAAGGAAAAAGCCAAGCGTGAAAAGCTTCTCGATATTTATACCGACGGAATGATCTCAAAATCGGAATTTAAAGAGAGAAATGATGCTTCCAACATCACGATCAGCGAGCTTGAAGAAGATATTTTCGCACTTGAGAAAAAAGCTATGGAATCAGATGATTATGCCCGTGAGCTTGAAAAGATAGAAAAATATTTCAGGGAAATGTGCAGTCCCGACAGGGATATGACCCACGAGGAAATTGATGAAATGGTTCTGACCGTGATCGACAGGATAAACGTCATTCCCCGAAACAAGGAATGTATGAAGCTTGAAATAAAACTTAAAACAGGCGCAAACCACGATTTTACCTATGTTCGGGGACATAACCCAGGCGATTGCCGTTCGGGACACATCAGCAAGAAGATGATCGAGGGTTACAAGCAGGGTCTTAACGGCTAAACTTTCCTGAAAATATAAGGAAAAGGGATGTATCATGCGGTACATCCCTTTTATTGTTGGAGACTTTTTTACAGCTTCTTACTATTTTGTCTGTGAAAATAAACCTTAAAATTTGAAATTACCTATGTTTAAACGTCTTTTAGCTGTCGGGAGTTCTGTCTGTTGAGCCGTTTTCGGGTCAAGTCCGAGTTTAAGTCCGTCGCCGTCAGAGATGCCGTCGTTATACCTGATTCTTTATATTGAGTCTATCAAATATGGCAATTATTCCAATGACTGATCCTGAAATAATATTATTGATACAAATAAAATATACATCTCTCAGATAATTGGGACCATTAAAAAATATCAGATCCATATTATCCTTTCTCATGGCATAAAACTGAAAAATCAACCATCCTGACGATAACATAAAGATAACTGCTAAATATAATAATGTTATTACCCGCCACGTATTATTTTTTTTAATTACCAAAAAACCTAATACATTAAGAATAGGTATTGTCGCAGATTCTATTGGCACAAACATACAATTCAACAAGCCAAATGAAATTTGCATTAAGGCATTACCATCAAATAAAGAAAACACTCTATTCCAAAAAAAATTCGGCATAGCTATAAGAAAAATAAATATCAAAAATCTAATAACGTTCTTTTTAACAACTTCCTTATTCATTTAATTCATCACCTGATTGTTATAGTGATTTTATTTCTCCTCCGATGAAGCCACGCCGTCAGCAAAGGCGTAATTTGATTTGCCGCTCTTTTTGATCTTGTACATAGCTGTATCGGCAGATTCAAGCAGCTCTGTGGGATTGGATCCGTTTTCACGGAAGAACGCAATGCCTATACTACAGTGGATATTGAGTTGCAGTCCTGTGGACTCGGATTTAAAGCCTGCGTTGAGTGTTTTTATCATGTCATCTGCCACCTTGCCTGCATCGCCGATGAGCTTCAGGTTTGTAAGACACATTACAAATTCATCACCGCCAAGACGGCCGCCGAAACCTCTGTCACTGGTCAGTTCCTTGATGGATTCTGCAACAAATTTGAGTACATCGTCACCGCACTTGTGCCCATACTCATCGTTGAAATGCTTGAAATCGTCCAGGTCGATGAACATAAGAGCGTCCAGCGATCTTCTGGATTCTGACTGACGCATTTCCTCGTCAAGACTGCGCAGGAAGCTTGCACGGTTGAAAAGCTGGGTGAGAGCATCGTAATTTGCCTTCTGCATAAGATTGATCGTGCTCTTCTTTTCACGGTCGATATCGGCTATCATTCCGATTATTTTTGAGGGAGTTCCGCTCTGATCCTTAAACTTTCGTCCCTGTATCCTGAACCAGCTAAAATCGCCATAGATGTTTTTCAGGCGGTATTCGCCCTCCCATTTTTCACCCTCATAAATAAGTATCTTTTCAACATCGTCATTAAAGCGCTTGATGTCGTCCTTATGCACCTTCATTTTATAAAGAAAGCTGTTTGAAATGCTGTCTGTCTGGGCTCTGAAACTGAATTTCTGATTGAAATTGTTTGATACATATACGGTACAGGCTTTGAGGTTTATCTCAAAAACCACATTATCCATCATGGAAACGACGGTTTTGTAACGCTGCTCGCTTTCGTAAATGCTGTCAAACATGGTGTTGAAGGCAGAACCGATCTCGCCGAACTCGTCGTTGGTATTAAGCTCCAGCCTTATTGTTGTGTCGCCTTTATTTTTCTGGTTTATTACACGGATTATCTTGCTCAGAGGTTCGGTGTATGTGATACAGATAAGTATTGCAAGTGCAGAGGTCGTGATACAGAATATCACTACGGCAAATTTTGCTGATTTGAAATCTGCTGAGATATTACCGGAAGCAAGAACATTATCGTAATAGCTTACAACGCTCCAACCCGCCTCGGGAATAGATGTGCCGATAACTGTTTTGCCGTCATATTCGGCGGACAGTGTCTGTGTAACGGAGCTTGTGGTGTAAAAAGGGATAGCATCGGTGATGTTATTGCCTATCTCACGGTATTCAGCAACAGTTGTGAGAGATTTTGGATAGCTTACACTTGAGGAAATGTATTTTCCTGCGGAATCCACCAGAAGCACTGAGGCATAGTTGCTGTAGCCTGTAAGTGATATGGACTTGCATATCTGAGTAAGGTCAATTCTTTCAACAACAAGTCCTATCTGATTGCTCACGCCCGAATAAACACGCTTTACAACGTAAAATGAGCAGGTGTCGCTGTCAGTGGGACCGTATATATGAGAGATGCCGTTGTTGCTGTCTGCTGCGGCGTCAAGCTCCTTGTATCTGTCGCAGTAGGAGCCGATGTCATTGATATCATATGCGGCAAGAACAGTTCCGCTGGTGCTGGTGATGAACATATCCGTAATAAGGTGATTGCGCTTTACTGTGTTGCGTATAGAGTCATTGACCTGCCTGTAATAATCATCATCCTGAGTAAGCTCAGCTCTTTCAATGTATTTTTTCAGATAATCGCTTGATGCAAATTCCTTTTCGTTAAAGGAAAGATTATGTATAACATCAGCGATATAATCGGCTTTTGTCTCGTTAATGTTTTTTAGAGCCTGCACCTGGGACGCCGATACCTGATCCATAGATATTTTGGAAAGATATACATAAAGGAATATAAGCGGTATCAGAATGATTATCAGGAACAGACTTATCATTTTAAGACGGATCTTCAACAGTTTCCCCTCCATATCCACTGTAGGATATTTATATATAATGTATCAGGTTATGAATAATTTCTTTAGTAACAAAATCAGATGTAAATCAGATGTAAAATTGTATATCCATAATTTTATCATAAATGTACAAATTTGTAAATATCTTTTTGGGCTTTTTAACGCTCTGCCCGAACTTTTGTATGCTTTTCACAAAAAGAGGCAGGCTTTTTTTATTTTCAAAACACAGGGTTCTGCAAAATTCGCACTGTATGAATGATAAGATTAAGCCAGAGACGCACAAATCATGATACAAAACAGACAAACAAAAGAAAGGACTGTAAAAAATGGGAGTAAAAATAGAAAAGGCTGACGGTGAGGTCAGAGCCTTTCTTGACGGAGAGATAGATCATCACTGCGCTCCGTCCATACGCAATGAGATAGATCTGGCGGTGGAAAGCTGTCGTCCCGAAAACCTTATCCTTGATTTCGGCGAAGTGACGTTTATGGACAGCTCGGGCATAGGTCTTGTTATGGGACGCTATCAGGTGATGAAGAACATAGGCGGACGGGTGAGCCTGCAAAATACCCCTGTTCATATCAGGAAAGTGATGCGGCTTGCGGGTCTGGACAGATTTGCCACTATAAACTGAATTGGAGGAATTACATAAAATGGTACATATAGAAAATGAGATGCGTGTTACACTTGCTTCCCACAGCAGCAATGAAGCTGTTGCGAGAAGCGTGGTGACAGCATTTATAATGCAGATGGACCCTTCTGTGGGAGAGCTTGCGGATATAAAGACAGCAGTTTCCGAGGCAGTCACCAATGCCATAGTTCACGGCTACCGGAACAGCAGCGGAAATGTGGAGATACTTTGCAGGATACTTGAGCGGGACGTGCTATACATACGTGTAAGGGACAAGGGCTGCGGCATACCCGATGTAAAGAAAGCAATGGAGCCGCTTTTTACCACCGTTCCCGAGGAGGAGCGTGCGGGGCTTGGCTTTGCGGTCATGGAAAGCTTTATGGACAGCGTTTCCGTCAAAAGCGCAGTGGGAAAGGGGACAAGCGTTACTATGAAAAAGCGCATCCTTTCCGCAAGCCTTATACGTGCCGGAGCTAACGAAAATGAGTGCCGCTGACATCGCTTCCGCAGCTTCCGCAACGGACGAAAAGCTCCGCAGAGACAAGCTTGTTACGGAAAATCTGGGGCTTGTACATCTGTGTGCAAATCGTTTCAGGGGCAGGGGAGTGGAATATGAGGAGCTTTACAGCTCAGGCTGTGTTGGTCTGGTAAAGGCGGCAGGAGCATTTGATGAAGAAAGGGGCGTGAAATTTTCAACCTATGCTGTTCCTGTTATTCTTGGCGAGATAAAGCGTGTTTTCAGGGACGGCGGAACGGTCAAGGTGAGCCGAAGTCTTAAAGAACTTTCAATGAAGGTCACACGGGAAAAGGCTGATTTTATCCTAAAAAACGGCAGAGAACCGACTGTGTGCGAGCTTGCGGACATAATGGGCGAATCGGCTGAGAATATTGCCGAAGCACTTTCGGCGGCATTGCCCTGCATTTCCCTTACGGGCGGTGAGGACGATGACGGCAGGCAGCAGGATATCCCGTCCCCGTTCCGTGAAGCGGATATTTACGAGGGCATTGCTCTGAGGCAGGTGATGGACAGGCTTTCGGCAGATGACAGACGGCTTATATTCCTGCGGTATTTCAAGGGGCTTACCCAGAGCAGAACGGCGGATATGCTGGGAATGACCCAGGTGCAGGTGTCAAGGAGGGAGAAAAAAATACTGGGAGAGCTGCGGCGGGAACTGGTATGATCTGCAAAATATGAACATGGGTGCTTATGCGAATGCTGAGCACCCTGCTTTTTTATGCTCTGCAAGATAAAGTCTATAGACTGATCGGTAAAAAGTATAAAAGGGTTTCGCTTCTTTCATCTTTCTGAAATAAAAATTGTTAATATGATTTTTTTAGAAAAAAACAAGTGTAATTTTTGTTGTAAAATACATATAAAAAATCTTGAAGAAACAAAACTGATGTGGTATAATATATATATAAATAATCCCAGCTTCGGGAATGTCGGAGGTGTTATTCTGATGAGCGGCAAACTTACGGTGGGTGTTTTTATTCATCATCTGGATAACGATTATTCCAAAGCTTTTCTGAAAGGAACAGCTGCTGCCGCCAACGATCTGGACGTAAATCTTGCTATTTTCCCGGGTCGTGCGCTTGACTGCCAGCTTGCTGACAGGCGATATACGGTTTATGAATATCAGAACAATGTCGTATATAGCTTTGCTTCAAGCAAGTCTATGGACGCACTGATAGTTTCGGCAGGAACTATCGCAACGTGCGTTTCTCACGATGAATTTAAAGAGTTTCTTGGCGGATATGAAGGACTTCCCCTTTTGACAACTGAAACAAAATTTGAGGGCTATCCCTGTATAAGATTATCGGGAAGCGGTATAAAGGAGCTTGTTTCTCACCTTGTTCATGAGCACGGAAGAAAACATATCGCATTTGTAAGCGGTCCGGAGGGCAATACCGATGCTGATGAGCGCCTGAACTATTATAAAGAGGCTCTCGCCGAAAACGGTCTGGAGTTTGATCCTGACCTTGTTACATACGGTAATTTCTCCGAGTACTGCGTTGATATAGTCACTGACCTTATCGACAGGAACGAAGGCAAGATAGATGCTATCTGCTTTGCCAACGATATGATGTGCCGCGGCGGTTATAAGGCTATTGAAAGCAAAGGTCTGCGTGTGGGCAAGGATATTGCCGTAACAGGCTACGACGATTCCGAGGTAGCAGCAACGCTTAGACCTATGCTCACCACTGTCCGTGCCGATGCTTCAAAGCTGGGCTACAGGGCAGTTGAGGAAGCTGTGCATATGGCAAAGGGTGAAAAGGTCGAGGATATCTGCATTGATTCCATACCCGTTTTCAGATTTTCCTGCGGATGCATCTCTCAGGCTGAACAGAAGGTAACGCTTGATAACCTTGATGAAGCTTCCGTAAGAAAGGCTGTTGATAATATCCTTTCCGAGCATATCCAGAGGTACGAAGTCAGCATGAGAAAGCATGACTGCATAAAGCGTCTCCATGAATTTGCACATAAGCTCATGTCCTATGCGGCAGGTGCGGATATCTCTGTTGAAGAGCTTTTTTCCAAATCCTATTTTTCAAGGATAATGGATTCGGATATCTGGAAGCTGGTATCTCCCGAGGCGTTTCTCAGGATAATGAAGAGCATCCGCTCCGCATCTCTTTCCGCCTGCGAGGGCAATATGATGGGAAGAAAGCTCAATGTGCTGAAAATACTTGAGGGCAGCATGGAAGTTGCTTCCGAGTGCATAGTAAATATGCACTACACCACTATGAACGATATCACATTCACTCACTTCCTTATCGGTAATATCACAAAGGATATGACCATTTATGACAGTGATGATGAAAAGTGTTACTTCTCTATTGTAAATGACCTTTACCGTGCTCATGTTGACAGCAGCTTTGTTTATACATTTGAGAAGCCTATTATCCATGACCCCGAGAGTGAGTGGAAGCTCCCCGAAACTATTCTGCTGAGAGCGTATAATGACGGCGACAAGCTGGCTGCCGTTACAGGCGAGGCGTGCAAGATTCCTTCCAGCAGGATCATTACCAACCAATATACTCCCAACGGCCGCAACCGTATAATGGTCGTTTCTCCGCTGTTCATGAACGAGGAACAGTATGGCGTTATAGTCTGCGAGATGGAAAATGAGTATTTTACATATATTTACTCAATCACACCCCAGATCTGCTCCGCTATAAAGCTTACAAACCTTGTTGCAAAGCTTGAAAGCTCTCTTGACGCTGCGCAGAGCAGAAACAATGTCCTCAACAGAATGTCGATGATAGACGAGCTTACAGGCGTTTATAACAGGCGTGGATTTTACGTATCCGCAAACAGGATACTCAAAGCTCCCGAAAACGAGGGCAGGCAGGCTGCCATTATCTTCGGCGACCTTGATAATCTTAAAAAGGTCAATGATACTTTCGGTCACGATGACGGCGACTATGCGATCGTTTCCTGCGCAGAGTTCCTCAAAAAGAGCCTGAGAACCACAGATGTTGTGGGAAGAATAGGCGGCGATGAGTTTGCGGCATTTGCAATATGCGATGATGCTGATATAATCGCTCAGCTTCCGTCAAGAATAAAGGGTATTGCTGCAAAGCATAACGAAGTCAGCGACAAGCCGTACAATGTAACGGTAAGTATCGGTATTTATCCTATAATCTGCTCACCCGAGCTTAATATCCAGGAATTTATGGATAAGGCTGACAATGCACTTTATGAGGACAAGAAGAAGAAAAATCCCGACATTATGAAGCACAATATGTGAGTTAAATTAAATGTTTGCGAAGGCTGATGCTGCTGATGCGGTGTCAGCCTTTTGCGTAATGAGCAATAATTATGGAGGGTCAGATATGATAAAGGTGATAGGCTTCGATATCGGCGGAACGCTGATGGAATACAAAAATATGCCCAATGTCTGGATAGACTATTATAAAACAGGCTTTGAAACGGTGCGGGACAGGCTGGGACTTCACATTTCAGACGATGACATAGCAAGGTCGGTGGAGGTACTGAGAGGTTATAACCCAAAGGTGAAATACCGTGAGGAGGATATTGCTCCCGAGGTCATATTTACAGATGCCACATCTCATTGGAAATGCAGCTTTCACCTTGAAAAGGTGATAGATATTTTTTACCGCTCCATGGGGCTTGTGCCGTATATCTATCCCGATACTGTAAGTACTTTGAAACAGCTCAGGGCGGACGGGTATAAGATAGCCACTCTTACAGATGTTGCCACAGGAATGCCCGATGAGCTTCACAAGAGCTATTTTCCCGAGCTTATGCCCTATTTTGATATGTACGTTTCCTCGCTTTCCTGCGGATACAGAAAGCCCAATCCAAAAGGCCTGTCGGATATTGCGGAGCATTTCGGCGTATCGCCTGCGGAAATGGTTTTTATCGGCGACGAGCAAAAAGATATAATTGTTGCCAAGCGCTTTGGCTGTATGTCTGTGCTTATTGACAGAAAGGGCAGAAATGCTGATTTCGGTCAGGAGCATACTATTATGAATCTCACTCAGCTTGAAGAAATACTGTAAAAGTAAAACAGCTCTCTGTCATTGTGATGTGCACATAACAGAGAGCTGCTTTTTTAGGTGATTATACGTAATATTGCGCCTGGGCCTTGAACATCTCGGCATAGATGCCATCATGCAGATGAACAAGCTCCTCGTGAGTTCCCGATTCCTTTATGGTACCGTCGGAAAATACCGCTATCCTGTCGCAGAATTTGCAGGAGGACAGGCGGTGAGAGATATAGACCGCTGTTTTTCCGTGAACCAGGTCGTTGAACTGGCGGTATATCTCGTATTCAGCTACAGGGTCAAGGGCTGCGGTGGGTTCGTCAAGTATTACCACGGGAGCGTCCTTGTAAAGCGCACGGGCAATAGCCATTTTCTGCTGCTCGCCGCCAGAAAGCTCCACGCCGTCTTTGTCAAACTGCTTGAACATCATGGTGTCCCTGCCCTTAGGGAGAGAGTTTATCTTGTCCAGAAGTCCTACCTTTTCATAAAGCTCGTCAACCTTTTCGGGGGAGTCCTTTTTACCAAGCAGAATGTTATCCTCGGCGGAAAATGCCAGAAGCTTGAAATCCTGAAAAACTACCGAGAAGCACTTCATATATTCGTCATAGTCGTATTCACGGATATTCACGCCGTCCAGAAGTATCTCGCCGCTTGTTACATCGTACAGTCGGCACAGAAGCTTTATGAATGTGGTCTTTCCCGCACCGTTAAGCCCTACGATGGAAAGCTTTTCGCCGCTGCGGAGCTTTATGGAGATATCATGCAGGACTTCCTTGTCCGCTCCCGGATATTTGAAGCTTACATTCCTGAACTCTATCTCGTGGCTGCCGTTTAAGTCTGCGATCTTTCTTGTGCCCTTTTCCATGGCAGGGGGATAGTTCATGAACTTGATTATCTCGTACATATAGCTGCTGCGCTTGACGATATCCTGAAAGCCCATTATTATAGCCTGCATGGAGCTGTAAAGTGTTCCGCCTGAGGCAAGCAGCTGGGAAAATACGCCGATGGTGATTTTTCCTGTGATGGCAAGCACGCCAAGGTAGAAATATGTGCCGAAATCACGGAGAACACTTATTATAATGTCAATGATATTCAGGGGATATTTCTTGTCGTTGATGTTCTGCCAGTAATCGCCCAGACGTTTTATCTGTGCGGCGGATTTTTCAAGCATCATGCCTGCCGCACTGTAAAGACGGATATCCTTGCCGTAGTGGAAATCCTCCATTTCCCAGCAGATGTACCAGAAAATGCGGTCTATCCCCGAAAGCTCCGAGAAGTTCTTGATGTCGATATCGTTTTTCTTTGCGTTCATCACAGCCGACGCTGCCAGAAGTACTATTATAATAATGAGCAGAACGGGAGCGGTGAGTATCATTACCGTTATTACGCCCAGAAGCTTCAGCACGTTTGAGACTATGTTGAAGAAAGCGCTTGCAATGTTGTGTGTTCCGCCTGACCACTGTATTCCCTCACGGGCTTTCTGTATCTGGTCAAGAGCCTGTTTGTTTTCGGTCAGCGTGAAGTCTATCTTCATGCAGAGCTGGGATATCTCCTCGCTTGCGGCGTTCAGGAACATATCCTCTGTTTTTTGCAGCTGTATGTTTATAACGCTGTTAAGTCCCATAAGCAATATCTGTGATATTACCATTGCCGCACCGTAAAATACAATGATGCGGATATCCTTTTCGGGTGCGGTCATGGCGTTTATCAGCAGCGGGAGAAATATTATCTCCGCAAAGGGAACGGCTGCACCGATGATCACGTTCAGCACCGACAGGGGAATGTATGATTTTTTGTACTGTTTTATCTGTCGGAAGCAGTATTTCAGCGATTCCTTGGTGGGCGATATTTTTTTGTCAGCCATTTGAAGTCACCTCCTGACACGGTACATCGAAAATGTCCTTGTCCTCAACGTAATATTGTGCCTGAACACGGAACATATCCGCATATGCGCCGTCAGCTTCCATAAGGGAGTCGTGAGTGCCTATCTCCACCATTTCGCCGTCCTTGAACATTGCTACTCTGTCGCAGAAGCGTGTAGAAGAAAGACGGTGGGAGATATACACTGCCGTGCGGTCGCCTACAAGCTCATTGAAGCTCTGATAAAGCCTGAATTCAGCCAGAGCGTCCAGTGCGGCGGTAGGTTCGTCAAGGACTATTATCTTACTCTTTTTATAAAGCGCTCTTGCAAGGGCAAGCTTCTGCTTTTCGCCGCCTGAAAGGTCAACTCCGTCATCATAGAGGACTTTCAGCAGCTCGGTATCAACGCCCTTTTCCAGCTTGTCGAGCTTGTCGCCCAGACCTGCAAGACGCAGCATCTTTTCAGCCTCTGCCTTATCGGTATTGAAAGGTTCCTTCATGGAAACATTTTCCGCTACAGGGAATGCAAATACCATTACGTCCTGAAAAGCGGGAGCAAAAAGCTCATAGTATTCCTTGCGGTCAAATTTGCGGATATCGGTGCCGTTCATAAGGATACAGCCCTCGGTCACATCGTAAAGCCTGAGCAGAAGCTTGATAAATGTGCTCTTTCCTGCGCCGTTCAGACCCACAACCGCAAGCTTTTCGCCTGCATGAAGCGTAAGGTTCACGTTTTTCAGGGCATATTTTTCCTGACCTCTGTATTTAAAGGAAACATTCTTAAATTCAAAGGTGTATTTGTCTGCAGGGGGAATGGGGATAGTCTGTGCCTTGTCATCAGCAGAGGGAATATCCATAAAGCTGCGGTAATCATCGGTATGTGCACTTCTCTCACGGAGGGCGGACAGCGCCTGCAATATCTCGTTTATGGCATTGGAGAAAGCCGCAGCACTGGCGGTATAGAGTGTAAAGTTACCTATGGAAAGTCCGTTGAACACCACGCTGTAAACAAGCCAGCCTATGATTATCAGCTGCCGTAGCAGAGATATACCGTGAGCAAAAATGGTGTTGTATATCCAGTACTGGCGAGACTTTATCCAGTGGCGAAGCTCCTCGTCGTAAACGTCTATCTGCTTTTTTGCCAGATATTTCTGCATACCGAACAGGCGAATATCCTTTGCGTATGAAAAATCGGTCGTAACGTTTTCCATGTATTCCAGCTTGCGCCAGTGGGGCATCATAGCGTCCCACATTTCCTTTTTGTCCTTTTTGCGTATATAGTCAAAGAACAGGAACTGGGCAAAGGAAAGCACTACTATTATAAGGATTATCCAGGGGTTAAAGGTGGTCATGATTGCTACTGCAATGGTAACGGATATTATCTGCACGCCCATTACCTGCATATAAGTCATCATTCCCTGAACGCCCTGCCAGTCGCCTGCGGTGGCTCTTTTGGCTTTCTGGAGCCTGTCGAGCATCTCGGGAGTTTCCAGAGCCTCATACTCCATGCCCAAAGTTTTTGCAATTCGCTCCTTGATTATCATAAGCCTTACATATGTAAAGCCTACGCTCATTTTCATAGACGATACGGTGTTGAGCCACATAAACAGAAGCTCAGCTGCCGAGGTAATGAGCGTAAGGTACAGCAGAGGCTTTATGTCCTTATCGGGGGAGCTTGCCTGCTGTTCTATCATATCTATTACAAGCTTACCGATGAAGCTCCACAGATAGGTCATTGAAGCTGCGGCGATACTGCCCGTGATAATAAACAGGATAAGAGATTTCCTGTATTTGACGAATTTTCCGAGAATATAGCGGCAGTTGCTTATAACGCCGTATTCCTTGTGAAATTCATCGGTGTTTTCGTCTTTTTTATTGCGTTTAAAAAGGTTCACTCTGTATCATACCCCTTTCAGTCATATGTTCCGGTATCATTTGTTTTTTTCAGAAAAGAAAGATCCTCACGTTTGAACCATGCTTCATCATTCCAGCCGATCTGATTCTGATATGAGCTTGGCGATGATATCATCATATCCGCACATATCATTATCATTATAGGTGCAACTGCCAGTACAGATGAAGTCCGGTATATACTGTCGCTTTTGTTATCCTCATTTATAATGCTGCCTTTTGAAAATGTTCCATTAAATTTACAGAGAAAGTCAAGCGATTTTTCTGCCTTTTCTACAGGAATATCCAGAAGCTTTGCAACGGTTTTGGCACGGACAGCCTCCTGCCACTTTAATGTCAGCATATATTGAAGTATTTTCAGGTTTGTTTTATCCCCGAGGAATGCAAACAGCTCAGCTGCTTTGTCGGTTACTTTCAAATAATTTGCAAAGCCCTCCTTCGGCTGCTTAACAAGAAAATAATATTCCAGGTTTTTGTTAAGGCGCATATAGGTAAAGCCTGCTTTGCTGCTGATTTCCGATACGGTGACGGTATCTTTTTCGTCAAGCTCCGGGCGGTCATAATATGATCTGGTAGATGCCCATGCAGCGAGTTGTATCGCCCATGCGTAATTCAGCACCTGTTCAAAGAACTCTTCCTTGCTGCTGTCGGAATCTGTCACTATATTCTGCAGCTCATCAATGATCTTCTGGACTGTGGAAGTATCCTCTTTTGCTCTGCCGTAAAGATAATCTATCGACACACCGAAAAAGTCTGCGATCTTTGGAAGAAGGTCGCCGTCGGGATAGCTGCCGTTTTCCCATTTGCTGACTGCTTGCGGGCTTACGCCCAGATGAGCCGCAAGAGTATCCTGAGTAACGCCGTGCTCCTTGCGAAGCTTCTGAAGCTGTGCTGAAAATGTTGTGTTCATATCCAAGACCCCTTTTGTTTGATTTGACTACAGTATATCACAAGCGGCAGTTGCTGTAAATTGCTGTTTTACACTATCGTTCTACTTTTGGCATATATATCCCGATTTCTCAACCTCAGGTAGAATTTACGCATAAAAACAAAAAAGCCGCACTTCCCATACAGGAAATGCGGCGCATTAACGCATGTATGCTGTCAGACAGTTGCGAAAACGGCAGACAACAGCTTTTCCTTATATGATGACACATATTTTGTTCCGAATGTTGATATATTGAGATGTACGAACATATTGCCTGCCTCCTTTCATAATAATATGTTTGCAGTATATCACAACAAAATGCACTTGTCAATACATTTTTGCCAACAAAATGAAAAATCTCTCGCAGTTCATGGTAACAGATGTTTTGGAGAATATGATTTCACTTGCGGATAATTAGGATATGTATTTGTGAGATATGTCAGAATATGATGAAAAGATTGTATAAAATGCTCGGTTGTCAAAAGGTGGAAGCTGTGTTATAATTAAATCGGGGATGGCACCCATAACAAAAAACAGCACATAACCGAATACATGATGACAAAAGGGGGAGATACCCATAGAAAAAAACGTAATTGTCACTGATGAAACGGGTCAGAAGATAGGTCTTACCTACCCTAAAAGGGCAAGGGGACTTGTAAAAAACGGTCGGGCAGAGTATGTCTCAGACTGTATGATTCGTCTTTTGCACTTTGACTCTGCTCCGACATTAACGGAGGAAGTTAAAATGAGTAATGTTATAAATTTCAGTGCAAGAGAGTTCAGATTTGATAAGACCTGCGAGGACAATACAGGCATAAGAGCCGTTATCACAACATCTCAGGGAAATACCGAAGCCTATGAGATAGGCGACTGGAGCTGGAGCTGGACTCAGATATTCTGTGATAAAAAGCTTGAGAAAAACACAGATTATATCTTCCGCTTTGCAATGACAGGCGGTCATAACGATACCGATGATGAGGTGTCATTGGCGGAAATATATGCCCTTGACGGCTACGACGACCCTACTTCGGCGTGGGAGGACAGAATGACCTTTGCGTTGGGAAAGAGCCGTTATGCCCCCGTTATAAGCAAGCGTGACAGAACAGGATTACTGAGAGTTTTCGAGATACCGTTCAACACAGGCGACTCGGAAAACTGGCGCTTTGTCCTTATAGCACAGCACGCTGTTGCAGCTTTTTTTGCTCCTCTTGAAAATTCCGCTTATGACGGACTTGAGGACCTTACCTATGAGCAGTGGCGTGAGGAGCGTACAGCACAGCTTAGGGATGAAAAGTCAATCTGGAATAAGCCGACCGGGAATAAGCATTCGTCTTCGCATTTCAATGATATCGTATCTTATATTAAAGAGGCGACAGACTTTGCCTCAAAGATAAAGATGCTGAGCAAAAAAGCGGTTAATAATGCCGAATTTACCGAAACGCAGTTTGCAGAGCTTATCCGCAGTCTTGCTGACGGAGATATCCGAGAGTTTTCAAACATTACCGTTCATTCTGACGATAATGATGAATTATTCGACCTCGGCGGCAGTATCGACGGAGCGGTGCTTTCCTTTGACAGCATTACGATGACTGCAAGAGCCTTTTCAATGCTTGTAAATAAGCTCGGAGACGGCTGCGTTGTGAACATCTCAAATGTTAACGTTACCGATGAGGGAACGCTTTATGATATCGGCGTGCCGGCTGACGGAGCAGTCATAAATCTTTCAAAGGCGACACTTCCCCAAAAAGTGCTTGATATGCTCAACAGCAAAAAGGGTGACGGCTGTATGATATCCACCTCGGAGATATCCATAAACGACTGAACTCCTTGAATTACTCTTTTAATATGTAAATCGGACGGTGCGGGAATTTCTCCCGCATCGTTTTTATTTTACTTTCCAATACTATTGACGGAAAGGATAAAATGAAGTAAAATATAAGTATAAACCTTTGAAAGGAACGGTCACATGAGCATAAAATTCCATCTTCCCGATTTCTGCGGAAATTACAAAATGAACCTTTATCTTGCGGATACGATGAATGAGCACCCTGAGTATTTCTATGACGATGTAAAAATAGCTTCCTCCTACGGCTGTTTTCCCCCTGCGGCATGGAACGGCGGAAGAACAGTTACGGGAGCTGTCCGCCGTGAGTTCATCGACTTTATCATCAAGGAGTACAATTCAAGGGGTATCCCAATCAGATATACCTTTACCAATCCGCTTATAAAGGAGATACATCTTACCGACCCATTCTGCAACATGATAACGAGAATTGCGGAAAACGGTCTTAACGAGATAATCGTGAATGTTCCCGTGCTGGAGGATTACATAAGAAAGAATTATCCCCGTTATCCTCTCATATCCTCCACGGTGAAGCAGATAGAGGACAGAGACGCTCTTCTTGCGGAGCTGGAAAAGGACTATAAGCTGGTAGTTCTCGACTATAACTGGAACAACCGCTTTGATGAGCTGGAAACTCTTCCGCATAAGGACAAGATAGAGATACTTGTGAATCCATACTGCACACCCCACTGCAAGCGCAGAAAGAAGCATTACGAATTTTTGGGCGAGCGCCAGTTTGAGCATAATCTGCAGGTGTTCGGCAATGAAAAGCAGGCGCTTAAACCTATTCCCCAAAAGGAATTTCCATGTCCCAATATGAGTTTCGACTTTTATGATACCACAGGATTTGAAACTCATGTTTCACCCCAACAGATATATGAAAAGTATGTTCCTATGGGATATGAGAACTTCAAGATAGAGGGCAGGCTCATGCACCCTGCGGATATCCTTGAAAGCTATATGTACTATATGGTCAAGCCCGAATACAGGGATATGCTCCGCCTGAAAATGTTCAAACACCTGCTGGAGAGAAAATGATGGGACTTTTTTCATTATTTCGCAAAAAGGATACTTCCGAACAGCCATTAAAAAAGCGCCTTGCGTCAATGCGCTGCAAAACGGTGAATTATGTGCTCACCGATTTTGACGAGCTGTGCGAGGGCATGGAAAGGTCGGCGGAGGAACTTGTTTCCCTAAAACCTGTGAACTACTACGCTCTGAAGGACGAATATATCGAGGCGGCGTTCTATTCCGATGACGCACACGAGGAGAATTATGTTATTTTCAGGCTCGTAAAGAACGACAGACCCGTAAAGGCAAGCGGGATCTATCCCGTTTCAAAGGACGTTCTTAGAAAGGCTTACACAAAGCTCGGCTCCGTTGATTTCTGATAAAAACAAAAAAACGGCTTGCCTGCTTGATTTTATGGGAATAAAAGTAAATTTGCATTAAAATTATAAGATTTTTACAAAAAACTCTTGACAAGTAACCGATTACTATAGTAAAATATACTTAAAGTTTCGGGCGCAGATACACCCTGAATTTGTATGATAAATTTTGTATTTACATAATGGAGGTAATTAAAATGAGCGAATTTTTCCCTACAATCGGTAAGATCCCTTACGAGGGCAAGAACAGCACAAATCCCCTTGCATTCAAGTACTATAATCCCGATGAGGTAGTAAACGGCAAGCCTATGAGAGAGCAGCTCAAGTTTGCTCTTTCCTGGTGGCACACTATGGGCGGCGACGGAACAGATATGTTCGGCTGCGGCACAACTGACAAGAGCTGGG
>ENA-OWRJ01000955-OWRJ01000955.1-human-gut-metagenome-genome-assembly--contig:-NODE-955-length-34194-cov-12.515510_pt1 | contig 34194 bp, 27 predicted proteins | sample MGYA00248269_ERZ651897 | MGnify/ENA primary metagenome ERZ651897 (study PRJEB26924, sample SAMEA4378252) | human gut metagenome | biome: human gut; feature: human-associated habitat; material: faeces...
CTGATGATTATACAAAGGCAAGAATACTTAAAACAACAAGCCGGCTCAGCTTTTCACCTGATGATGAGATAATAACAAATCCCGCAACACAGCCGCCCGCCGACACAAGTGCAGATGTACCCGAAAGTGAGCCTGAAAACAGCAATACGGCTGCATCAGACAGCGTATTGTATAAATATAACGTGGTAGGATATATTGATAATGATTTGAACTATCTTCTGTTATATAAAAGAGCGTCAGATGAACCCGAAGACGGTCTTGACTATACTTACTCTGTATATGATAAATCAACAGGCAAGATAACCGAAAGCTTAAGAAGCCAAAAATCACCTTGGGATATTTCCTGCTGTAACGGACAGTTTACCTATATAGATGAGAACTTGACCGAAGACCAAAGCGTTACGTCAGAGATATTCGCCGTAACATATAATGAAAAGTTTGAAGAAATAAGCAGACTCAGCGGCCTTACGGTAAGCGATAGTATTCATTATATATCCGCCGTATACTCAAAGCAGCTTGATAAATACTTCGTATGCTATAGAAAAGACGGCAGAGACGAATACATAATAAGCAGATTCAGTAAGGATGGAAAAGAAGAAAAGGAGCTTTTCAGCGACAGCGATTACTATTATAGTAGTACAATGCTGCTTGCGGATAACAGAATTGTCCTTTGTAAGTATCGCGCAGTACCCGACGGTTGCTCAATCCAGGTTATAGACTTTGACGGAAACGAAATAACCGCCGATATGCCGCAGAGTACAGATTATTATGCGCTGATGGGGCAAAAATCGGGTAAATACTACTGCCTTTTATCTAATCGAACCGGTTACGCATCCAAAACCGAAGAGTTCCCCGAGGATACATTGTATCTTTATGACGGCGAAAAGGACAAAATAGTTGAATTCACACCAGAAGAAGCTATTGAAATGGGTTGCGTGAGAATAACTCCGGACGGTACAAAAGCGGTAACTATAACCGAACATGAGTTTTTGAATGAGGAGCAGACAAATCGTCTGTACACCGATCTTGTAATAAAAATATATGACCTTGATACTGGAGAAAAGATAAATGAGATAAAAAACGACAAGGGCAACGGTGTAAAGGGGCGCAACATTCAGGCGTTTGATGACAGAATTGTCGTATATGACGGCAGCATTACAGATTATATTTTATATCAGTTCAGATATGATGAGTAGCCGGGATAAGTAAAAAGTGTTGTTAATCGGCGGCGGACGATTTACATAAATTATTTAGATTAAACGGAGGACATTTAAAATGATTAAAAAACTTTTACGAGCATCAGCGGCATCACTATTCGCTATAGCTTTGGTCCTCTCACTCTGCTCCTGTGCGGGAACAAGTGAAAGTGACACACAGAGCCTTGTGTCAAATCCATTTGAAACATCGGAGAACCTAAACAGCGAAACACAAGTGAGCAACCCGTTTGACACAACAGCTTCCGTAACAAATATCTCCGTAGATTCAGCGGTTATAGAAACATTGCCTCCGTTTAGTAAACCTCAGGAATCCGAACCGGAAAATGATGATTTCAGCAAATATCAGGAAGCCGAAATTGCATTCAGCGACTACAGCATTGAAGGCAAGTCAACTGTAAAGTACAGCGGCGGTGAGGTAAATTTCAGCTTTGTGTCCGATTCTGCAAAGAATAAATATGATGTAGAGATTGGCTATATGGCATTTATAAACGGTGTGCCTCAAAAGCTGTCGCTGAACGGCTCTGAAAAATCCGAGCTTGTAAGCATTTCACAAAAGCCCGACACAAAGCAGACGGTTACTCTTACCTTTATTCCGGAGATAACAAAAGAATACGAACATGAAAAAATATTGAAAGTAAAGCTGATGACCGTTTTGCACCCGTCTTACAGACCTAAAGACGGCTTTTTAGGCTTCGGTAACGCACATTCCGGACAGTCGTTCTTTGAGTTTGAGATTGAAGCAGACACAGAACCACAGATTATCGACGATTTTACATATTCGTCAGATTATGAAAGCATTTTAGCAACCGCAAAAGTAAAAGAGGAGTATAATCTGACTGACGCAAAAATATCCGGCACAAATATGATAAGTTTGTTTGATGCAAAGCGTCAGGAACACAGCTTATCTATTGATAAAAGCTCGGATAAATTGGGCGTCACTCTGCTTTTATATGGCGGCGATCCCGATGAATATGCTGTATATTTTTATAAGAACCATGAGCGAATAAAGCTTGGAGAGAACGGTGGTATGAGATTTGCTTCAAAAACCGGTTATATAAATGAGTACAAGGTGACGCTTGACGATGTAAAAGCGGGAGATATAATTTATGCTGTTGAAGTACCGCTAAACGCCGAGGTTGGCTCAATGAATATCCGTAAAAGTATTAGTATTGTGGTTACGGAAAACGAATAAGATGACAAAATATATTTCATAAATATCGGAGGGCGCAAATGAAAAAACGCATTATCACATCTGCACTTGCTTTGGCACTTGCTTTCTCACTTTGCGCTTGTACAGACAATACATCGACAACGGAAAGCTATTCCGATAGTACAAGCGGAACGACCGCATCGGGGAAATCCTCTTTTGAGCAAAGCGGTGACAGCGTTCTTTTACCGGAGAGTTTGCCCGAAACGAGTAAATCAAATCAGGCTGACGAAGACGTAGAAATAATAAACATTTATGACTATATCCCTGTCGGATATGTTGATGAAGAGCAGAGGTATTTGCTGCTGAAAGCAAACGCAGATAACTCCTTAAACGATTATACTTGTGATTATGTAGTTTATGACGATAGAGAAAAGAAGGCTGTATATTGCTTTACAGTCGGAGGTTACTATGATCCGGTATCTGAATCACAGCCTTTTGATTCGGATGTAAAATATAGTGAAGGAATGTTCTCTTTTTCTGCGTGGAACTATTATGTCGATACCGATGAATGTGAAAGATGGTACGAGGTTACCGATGTGTACGGAAATCTGATATATAAAAGTACAACAAGCAAAACGCAGATAAGTCATTGTACTTATGTTCCTTCCGACGACAAGGTATATTACAATGTTTCTGTAAACGATGAATGCTGCTTTTATAAAATGAATTCAGACGGAAGCAATAAAGATAAATTATTCGATGAAAATTTTGCGGATTTCTATGTGCTTGATAATGAAATAGTGGGTTATTACTGCGAGGGTGAGGCGTTTACCGATGAATTTGACGCTTGCTATTTTTGCGTTATGGATAAAAACGGAAAGATGATACAGCAGATAAACATAGGCCCTTTCAGCAACTGCAACCGCAGGCTTGTAAAGGCGGGAGATTTTATCTGTTTTATGTCGCCGTTTGACCCGGAGATAAATCCGGAGTTTTCCGAACGCTCAAACGGAGTTATTTTCTACAATTACAAAACTAACGAGCTGAGAGTACAATATTTTGATAACGAGATAGAAAACAGTTATTGTGGGATTACTCCAAACGGTAAATATCTGATAACCTGTGTGCCCAATGATGTTGAAATCGAAGATTCTGCATTATACGGCTATGATCGAGGTGATACAACCGTAAATATATATGATACAGCAACCGGTGAGAAGCTGAAATATGAAAAGCTCGGACAAGAAAATCTCCGCCCGTCATATATGAATGTATTCAATGACAGAGTGGTTTTCATGGACGGATGGAACAAGTCTGTTTATATGATAGATAGCATATAAACCGGCGATCGACGGTTGATAAAAAGATGGAGTCCTTTGCAGGGCTTGAGGGTAAAATCAAGATACGATGAAAATGGAGCTTGCCACAACACGGTGGCAGGCTCCTTGATTTTTGAATAAGAATATGTTATACTGTATAAACAAATAAAGGTTTATGCGGCGAATAGTCGGTGATATCCGGGATGTGCTTCTTCGCCGGACAATGAAAACACCCTCGTTTTTTACGACAAATCAAATAAAGTTATGACATCTTATGTGAGGTTATGTACTTTAATGAAAACGGTTTGGATTAACAAAGTAAGGAAAAGAGAGGTTAAATCAGGGTATAAGATACTTTCACTTGAAATCCCCACGATGAAGCCGGAAGTGAAGTAAATATTTTAACGGGCAGTTCCTTTGGGATTGCCCGTTTTTAAAACAAACAGAAATGCAAATCGGAATTTGGAGGAAAGATAATGAAAATCAGAAAGTATACGGAAAAAGACATTTCTGCAATGGTTTATATCTGGAATAATGTTGTGGAAGATGGCGAGGCTTTTCCACAAGAAGATTTTTTGAATGATAAAACAGGTGCTGACTTTTTTGCTGCACAGACATATTGTGGTGTTGCAGATGACAATGGAAAAATCGTGGGACTCTATATCCTGCATCCAAACAATATCGGCCGCTGCGGGCATATTGCAAATGCAAGTTACGCTGTTGCTGCAGATTGTCGTGGCGAGCATATCGGTGAAAAATTGGTAACTGATTGTCTTGCGCAAGCAAAGCAGCATGGCTTTGGAATTTTGCAATTCAATGCTGTAGTGGAAAATAATGTTCATGCTCGTCATCTGTACAAACGACTGGGCTTTGTGCAGATTGGAACGGTACCGAAAGGTTTTCGTATGAAAGATGGAACCTATCAAAATATCTGTCTGTATTATCATGAATTGTAAAGCGTGTCGATAACTTCCGGCTCGACAAGGAGGGGTATTACATGAAAAAGAATATATCAAGGATTATCGGTGTGATAATGTAGATTGTAGCTATTGTATTTGTAATGTTTTCATTGAACCATCCGAAAAAGAGTTTCCCTTGGAACAATACAATTACTTGGTTACTGTATGGCGTATATTTTCTTGTGACAGTGGTGCTGCTTATTGCTCCAAAGATGAAGAAGTGAGAATTTTAAGTTTTTCAATTTGCCCTTTGAGAGAGGATAACTCCCTTTCTCAAAGGGCTTTTCTGTTATATGCCTACCCATATATCAATCCATAATTGACTTAGCCACAGAAAACCGCTATAATAAATCTATACAAGCAGGAGGACTTGCTGAAATACCGTGAGCCTGTTGCCTTTGCTATGGCAAAGGTTTGGGTAAAATTAAAGAAATCTGAAGAGCGATAAGTAATGTACCTGATATGTCCCGTGTTTCATGGTATAATTAGATTTGGGTACTTTGGACTGAAATATAAATATTTTCACAAAGGAGCAGAACCTATGGAAAGCTTTGAACCTAAAAAACTGGCGCTGATACGAATCTGGCAAATCTTGAAAGAGTATAGCGATTGCGACCATCCTCTGACTCAGGATGATATTGCAAGGCATCTTGAAAACGACTACGGTATTGTTATAGAACGAAAAGCAATCAGCAGAAACATATCTCTTCTGAAAGAAGCAGGGGCTGAAATTGAATCGGGACGAACCGGTAGTTACCTCGAAAGAAGAGATTTTGAAGATTCCGAACTCAAGCTGCTTATTGATGGCATTCTTTGCAGCAAATATATTACTGCTAAGCATTCAAAAGATTTAATAGACAGGCTGTGTGGACTTTCTAACATATATTTCCGCTCTCATGTAAAGAATATTCATTCGGTCAATGATTGGTATAAAACGGATAATCAAGCTTTGTTTTATAATATTGAACTGATTGATACAGCTATCGAAGAAGAAAAGCAAATACATTACGATTATAACAAGTACGGAGTCGATAAGAAACTCCATAAGTCTTCTCATCAATATATGTCCCCTTATCTGATGATCCTGCATAATCAGCACTATTACCTTATGGCATACAGTGAATATTGGGGCAATATGGCGTTTCATAGACTGGACCGAATCACCAATATGAATATTTCAGATAAAAAGGCTACTCCGATCCGTAATGTATCCGGCTATGAAAACGGTATCAATTACAAGGAATTGTCCTCTGCTATGCCTTATATGTTTACCGACCGACCAGAGCACATTGACTTTATTGCAGATATTGGAATAATCGACCAGGTTATCGACTGGTTTGGCAGCGATATTCGCATTGCAAAAACCGATGATGAGAACAAGGTCAGAATCAGCGTCAAGGCAAGCCCAAACGCTATGGTACATTGGGCGATGCAGTATGCAAATTATGTTGAGGTGGTTTCACCGGAACCGCTCAGGATGCGAGTGAAAGAAGCACTTGAAAATGGGCTGAAGAAATACGAGTAACTGTATGAAAAAAGGATTGAATGTTGTGGAAAATAACAAAATCTCATTAAAACCTGTAAAAGAACTATTTGGAATGAATTTTTTCATTCCGGATTATCAGCGTGGATATAGATGGGGCACAAAACAAGTTGAAGACTTGTTGCGCGATTTAGAAGAATTTTATGAATCGATTTGTGAAGCCGAATCTTCTAAAATAATATACTGTTTGCAACCCCTTGTGGTCATGGAAAAAGATAATAAATATATTGTTATTGACGGACAGCAACGTTTAACTACTGTTAAGATACTTCTTTCTTGCTTAGGCGACAATAATAACTATTCAGTCGAATATCAGACGCGCGATAAAAGCAAGGATTTTCTTGATAAAATAAACGAACAACACGGTGATGAGTGGAAAAAGAACGCCGACTTTTTCCACATGTATCACGCTAAAGAAACTATCACTGAATGGCTAAAGGATAAAGATGAAAAGTTTCAAGAATCTTTTCTGACAATAGTGAAAGATAAGGTGGAGTTTGTTTGGTATAAATCGGATGATACGGACCCTATCAAAGTGTTTACCCGTTTAAACATAGGCAAAATAGGCTTGACGGAATCAGAACTAATTAAAGCACTGTTTTTAAGCAGCAACAATTTTGGCGCGACAGAAACTACTGAATCGAAATTGTTGACGTTGGTTGAGATTGCAAATGAATGGGATAAAATAGAATACCGTCTTCAGGACGATCGCTTTTGGCTGTTTTTTCATGGCACGGATTATAATAAGCCAACACGAATTGACTATATTCTTGATATTGCGAAGGAAACGAATGAAGATTTAAACAATGACTATGACGGTGAAATGTACCCGACGTTCAGATATTATTATGAAAGCTTTAACGGCGCTCCTAACAAGCAAGCCTTTCTCACGGATCGCTGGAAAAGCATAAGCCGGATATATCAAATACTTGAAGAATGGTACAATGATGAGGAACTCTATCATTATATTGGCTTTTTATGTGCATTAGAAAAAGACGATAAAGACGGTAAGGTGACTGAATATATCAAAACGTATTTGGGGTTAAAAAAGGTTCGAATTAAGAAAGGAGAATCAGAAAAACAAATAATGACAAAGAAAGATTTTATACTGTACCTCAAATATAGGATTAAAGACGAGTGTGGCAATGCATTGGAGCTTGATCGCCAATATGAAGGATATAAACAACCCCAAAAAAGAGAAGCGAGGCCGGTTTTGTTATTACATAATGTTCAAACCGTATTAGATCAAAATGCCAGCATAATCGAAGAAAAGAAATACGGTCTTCCGGATTTTATTCGTTTTCCTTTTCATTTATTCAAAAAAGAAGGATGGGATGTTGAACACATCCGTCCTAATTCGCTTGAGGATTATGAAGGAGACAGAAAAAAATCAGCACGGAAAAAGTATGTTTACGTATTACGGCAATATCAAGATAAGAAAATAAAAGAACAACTTGTTAATTATGATGATAATAAGCAAAAAGAGCACGGAGAAGAGAGTGCTTTTGAAGAGTTATGGAAAAGCATAAATGGTAACGATAATGATAGCAACGAATTACAGGAAGATCAGAAGAATTTGATTTGGAATTATACTTTACTTGACTCATCTACAAATCGCGAATATGGAAATTCGTGTTTTGCTATAAAACGAGATTATGTTTTGAAAAAGGAAAAAGGAATCAAGCCTCATCTTTCGATTGATGATAAAGATGAGGTGAAAATGAGCGATGAAAAAGAGGCGGCGTTCGTTCCGGTGTGTACAAGGAATGTCTTTTCCAAGACATATACAGATTATCCCGACGATCTAAAATATTGGACCGAAAAAGACGCCGCATATTACAGAATGGATATGGAAAAAACACTGTGGTGGTTTATACTTAAAAACCCTGAAGAACTTGCCGATGAAGGGAAGCGCAAGGAGATTCTCAATAAATATAAAGAAAGTATACTTGATGTCGGCAAATACAATATGACTTTTAAAAATTGGTATGAGAATAAAGAAGGCGGGCTTTTGTAATGAATGATAATCAAAATAAAACAATTGAGAGCGCCATTTCAGTTGGTGATTTTTTGGGGAAATATAATGTTTGTATTCCGATCCTGCAAAGAGACTACGCTCAGGGCAGAGATGGTAAGGAATATATACGCGAAGTATTCTTGAAAGATATCAAGGATGCTGTTGAAAAAAACCAACCTTTGACTATGGACTTTGTATATGGATATCAAGAGCATAAAAAGGAGTATGACAAAGAGTACGATGTGTTTTATCCGTTGGACGGGCAGCAAAGATTGACGACGGTTTGGTTGGTTTATTGGTATTTGGCGTTAAGAGCTTGTAAATTGAACAGTGAAATCAGCGGTCTCAGTAGGTTTACATATCAAACGAGAAAATCGTCAAGAGAGTTTTGTGAGGCTTTGTGCAAAAGAGAAAACAACATTTATTATAAAGAAAATAATGGATTAGTTGATTACATTAAGAACCAAAGATGGTTCTTTTCTGCATGGAAAAACGACCCAACAATCAATGCCATGCTTCGAATGCTCGGCGGAACAAACGGTAAAGACGGCATTGAGCCGGTTTTTTCAGGGATGGCTAAGCAACCACGCAAATGGGAACAATGGTTAATACAATTTAAACAATGTATTACATTTTGTGTTTTAGACATAGGTAACGACAAACTTCCGAGAGAAAGCGCAGATCGGTTATATGTTAAGATGAACGCGCGTGGGAAAGCGTTGACAGATTTTGAAAACTTCAAAGCAGATTTAGTCGGAGAAATCGAAAAAAAGCCCAACGATAGTTTGGATTCATATATAAAAGAAATACCCCAAAAACTTGATAATAGTTGGAACGATATCTTTTGGGAATCTGCAAATGCCGGAGATTTGGATGGGCAAACAGACGAAATCTTCTTTGCCTTTATAAATAGGTTTTGTTTTAATCGATTGTGTGTGGTAAAAGGTAAACATTCAGAAGGCGAAGAAGAATATTTACTGAAAGCTGATCTGATCAAAATAATAGATAAGATTTTTGATGGTAGTTTATCCGAAAGCGAAAAATCAAAAAAAGCAGCCGCTATTACGGAGGAACAAAAAGCAACATTATCATCGTATTCGTTTTTTAACGATGACGACAAGATTAAATATACAAAATTTGAATATTATCAAAGCATTCTTGATTTCGATGGATTACAAGCATTAAGCACGATTCTTGATCGCGTTAAAAATCGCATTGGCGCAATAAATGATCAACTGGATAAAATCAATAAGGTTGTATCTAAGCGAGAAGAATCAAAGTATCGTTTTTTACCAACCTACCAAACAAACGAAGGCAAAAAACAGATTACAAAGGATGATAACGGTAACAAAGTTGGGATTGTCGAAAAAACAACGCAAAAAGAGCGAGTGTATTTCTTCGCAATTTGCAAGTATTTTGAGACAATTGAAAGTTTCGAGAAAGATACGTTTATAGATTGGATGCGATTTTGTAGAAACGTAATTGAAAACGCGGGTGTTTATTCTGTTGCGGCGATGGTTTCCGCTATGCGAAAAATTGATGATTTCGATCCAAAAGATATACTTACCGCATTGTCTGAAATGCAAATTGGTTTGGCTGAGTCCACCAAAATCGCCAAACAAATTCAAGAAGAAATCCAAAAGGCAAAAAAGATTAAAAGCGAAAACAAAGACTGGAAACAACAAATAATCGAAGCGGAAGACACCCTCTTTTTATGCGGAAAAATCGGTTTCTTATTTTGGGATGATAAAGGTCAAGAGAATTGGGACAGTTTTAAGACAAAACTGGCTAATCTAAAAGAATTCTTTGGCAAAGACGAAGCATCTATTGATTTTGTGAGAAGATATGCACTTTCATTTGAAGATTTTTGGTATGTCAGCGGCAGGTTGATATTTCACAACAAAGGCTGGCAAAGACGCGGTGATTCCTGGTTGGACGTACTATCGGAAGATGATTTGGAAAGAGTTCACAAAATACTAATGTGCGAAGAATATAATAACGCTAAGGGCCCTTACAAAGAATTCGTAAATTCTAAATCATTTGAAAAAGCCGTACTAAAAGAAGGTGTTTTTGAAGGAAAAAAAGATTTGCGTATAGCATGGTATAACAATAGCTATGCTCTTTATAAAAAGAGCGCACAAAACGATAAGTTATGCTTTGATTATTCGTCCGATGAATATCCGGAATATTTGCTTTTGCGCAACAGTTTGTTGAGCAAATTAAGAGAAGTTGATGGATTTTCGTTGGGAAGCGATCAAATAATCGTTGAGGATGAATCGTATTATTATGGCGATGATGTTTTTCTTGAATACAATAATATAAATTATTTTTGGTCAAGTAATGATTGCATATATACCTTCGACATTGATAAGGGTACGAAAAGCAAAAAGAATATATTGGAAAAAGCATCTAAAATAAATGCCTATGGAATAATAGACAACCTAAAAACTTACAACTATTCTTAAGTAAACAGGCAAATACAAAATTTGGGATCGTGATTTTCACGGTCCTTTTTCTATATCCGATAAAAGATAATTTATAACTCCTTCCCCCTCGTGGAAGGTTTGTATGAGACCGGCAAAAGTGTCGCTCAATCATTTACATTGACCCGTGTATAAATCGTGAAAATGTTCTATCTCGGAAGATTGATGCATTTGATATTGTGGATTATGCGGCAGAACATGACGACCGCTGCCACTGCAAAAACTGCATAAACAATTTTATTCAACTGAGCAAAGCAGAGCCGTAAAATGCGGCTCTGTTTTGCTATGCACCAAATATGGTGCGTGGTCTCGGATATAATAAAATCAACAAAATAAACGCCGATTATTTTCGGCACAGGAGGATTTATATGAAAACAAAACAGATCATTTCACTTGCTTTAATGCTCGGGCTATCGGTGACGGTAATCAACGGTTGCGGTACAAAAGAGGATTCTTCTGCAAATAAAAAGGATGAATCCGCTTATGCCGTATCTTCCGAAATGAAAGAAGAAAGCATATCAACAACAAAACCGGAAGCAGAGAAAAAAACACACAGTGAATATGTAAAAACATATTCCGTTTATGCCGAACAAGGAGCAGTTGTAACGTGGTATGATTCCCAAACCGGTCAATTCAGATATAAGGATAAACGTGAAACTTGTGGTCAGGTAGCGAGCAGTGAACATAGCGGCGGATTATTTGTCGGAGAGGGATCGTCCTATAATGCCGGATTTACTTGTACCAATTCTGATTGTAGTATGTGGGGAAAGCCTCAGCGTGCTATCATTAGTTGCAGTACAAGCAGTGAATGGATCGAGGTTGACGACTGAAAAGAGTATATAAACAGAAAAACAGCTGTGACTTTTTCACGGCTGTTTTTTGCTTTGGGATAGTGCTTGATATTATGTACCAAATATGGAACATAGCTTTCGGTATAATAAGTTCAAAGAGAATGGCAAAGTATTCAAAGGCGGTTAATAATGAGCAAGAAGCACGAACCTGATAATTTTGAGCAGATGTCTATCTTCGGAATAATGAATCTGTTAGACAACACGGAAAACACATTAAGTTCAGAAGATATATCAAAGATTATTGATAAGTTATCCGATGCAAAACGAAAAAAAGAATCTATCGAAGCTAAGAAGAGACGGCAAGAAGAGCGTGAGAGAAGAGAAAGAGAAGCTCGTGAAGCAAAGGAACGTAAGGAAGCCCATATCAGAGAAGTTACAAGCATGGACCTTCCGCTCGACTGGGAAAATGTGTTCAATCAGGATGTAAGGACTCAGGGAGTTCACGCTGATAGCATTTCCGATGGCCTTATGTACAGTCTGTCTAATCTCGGACGGGTTGATATTGAATATATTTCTTCAATAACAGGAGAGGACTACAAGACAATTATCTGTGCGCTGAAAGGCTCTATTTATCAGAACCCGGAAACTTGGGGCGAGTGCTTCTATAAAGGCTGGGAAACCTCTGAGGAATATCTGTCCGGCAACATGATAAGAAAATGGAAGGCAGCTAAAGAAGCCGATAAAGAATACAACGGATATTTTGCTGAAAATATCAAAGCGATTGAAAAAGTCATTCCCCCGACCGTAGCGACAAATGATATTTATATTACGCTTGGTTCTCCGTGGGTTCCTGCAGATATCATTGACGATTTTATTCTTCATCTGTTCGGAGATCCGTTCAAACACTACTATTACAATCAAGCTGTAATAGATAGAATGATGGAATCGCGGAAAACGATACATGATGAAATCACCGGAACATGGGAAATACCTTGTAAATCAAGATATAATCACAGTGTCAGCGTCAGCAATACTTATGGAACTGACAAACTGGAAGCACTACATATCCTTGAAAAGACACTGAACATGCAAACCATTGCCGTTAAGGACAAAATCTGCTGCGCCACCAACGCTTCCGGCGTAAAGCGTGTTATCAATAAAGCAGAAACGGCAGCGGCAATTGAAAAGCAGCAGAAACTCATAAAAGAATTTCAAAAATGGGTTTGGGAGGATGACGCAAGAAAAGAAAGACTTGAAAGGATTTTTGAGAATAAATTCAGTTGTATTCGCAGAAGAATTTTTGACGGATCGTTTTTGCGGTTTCCTGATATGTCTACGCAGATAAACCTTTATCCCTACCAAAAGGATGCGGTGGCACGTATCATTTTTACGCCGAACACGCTTCTTGCTCACGACGTCGGTGCCGGAAAAACCTACGTTATGATCGCTGCTGCAATGGAAATGCGCCGTATGGGGTTGTCTGAAAAGAATATGTTTGTCGTTCCTAATAACATAGTCGGTCAATGGAAAAACATTTTCCATGAAATGTATCCAAGTGCTGATATTCTTTGTGTCGACCCGAAAAGTTTCGCACCCTCAAAAAGAGAAAGTGTTCTCGAAAGAATACGAGACAATGACTTCGATGGTATTATTATAGCGTACAGTTGCTTTGAGCAGATTCCGTTGTCAAAAGGATATTATCAAAACCTGCTTATTGATGAGCAGAAACATATCGCAGAAATAGCGGGCAAAAAGAACAAAGCCACTTCTCGTTTGAAGAAAAAGCAAGAGGCGGTTTCAAAAGCTTTATCCGAACTTTCCGTTGCAATGGATGATTTGTATAACGGCGTGTATTTAGATGATTTGGGAATAACAAGACTCTTTGTAGATGAGGCACACAATTTCAAAAATGTCCCGTTTGAAACAAAGACGAACAACGTTCTCGGTATTAACAGCTCCGGATCTAAAAGATGTCAGGATATGATGGACAAAGTACACATGATTCAGAAAAAGAACGACGGAAAAGGCGTTGTACTTGCAACCGGCACACCTATTACCAATTCAATTACCGATGCGTATATCATGCAGCGATACCTTCAGAGCGGTGAACTCAGTATGCTCGATCTTCAAAGCTTTGACAGCTGGATAGGAATGTTTGCCGAGCGAGTTACGGAATTTGAGGTCGACGTTGATACGAGTACGTACAGACTTGCAACACGTTTTGCCAAATTCCATAACCTCCCCGAATTAACGTCTCTTCTCTCGTCCGTTGCCGATTTTCATCAGGTTGATGAATCTGCGGGCATACCGGCGTTTGACGGGTACAACGATGCGCTCGTGTCAAAAACTCCTGCGTTCGCCGCATATCTTGCAGATATCTCTACAAGAGCGGACAACGTCAGGAAAGGACGTATAAGCAGGAAAGACGATAATATGTTGAAAATCACGACAGACGGACGAAAGGCGGCTCTGGATTTAAGACTTGTCGATCCTAAGGCATCATTCACATATCAGTCGAAGGTGGCTCGCTGTTCCGAAAACGTTGCGGATATCTATTTCAAAACTTCGGCTGATAAGAGCACACAGATTATTTTCTGTGATACTTCAACTCCCAAAGCCGGTTTTAACATTTATACCGAACTCAAAGACAGACTGGTATTAATGGGAGTGCCGGAGAGCAAAATTGCTTTCGTTCACGATGCAGAAACCGAGACGAAGAGATCTCTGTTGTTTGCAAAAGTCAGGAGCGGGGATATCCGAATCCTTATCGGTTCAACCTACAAGCTCGGTCTTGGCGTGAACGTTCAGGAAAGACTGATTGCTCTTCACCATATTGATGTTCCGTGGAGACCGGCAGATATGACACAGCGTGAAGGAAGAATTCTTCGTCAAGGCAATACAAACAGCAAAGTATATATCTATCGTTACATCACAGAGGGTAGTTTTGATGCATACTCATGGCAGCTTCTCGAAACAAAACAACGCTTTATATCCGAGCTGCTGTCCGGCTCTTTAACAGAACGAAGCGGCACGGATATTGCAGATACCGTCTTGGATTACGCAGAGGTCAAAGCTCTTGCTGTCGGTAATCCTTTGGTTAAACAGCGTGTCGAAGCCGCCAATGAACTGACAAGATATATGGCTCTGCAGAGCAAACTGGTTGAATCAAGGATAAGACTTGAAAAAGAGCTTCTTGAAATGCCGGGGCAAATACACAATCAAATCGACTTGATACAATACTGCAAACAGGATCTTGCTTTCTATACAGAATGGAGAAAGATTAATCCTCCGGTTGAGGATAGCAAGCTGAAAAAAGAAGAAGCGGAAAAGCGTAAAACGCTCCGTGAGTTTATCGGTACTGCAATAAGGGAACACGTTCTGGAGACCAAAGAGAAAACACTTACGTCATATCGTGGATTCGACATTGTACTTCCCGCCAATATGACGCTTGAAAAGCCTTATGTGTGGTTGAAAAAGAGTGGGAAATACTACGTTGAACTCGGAGATACGGATATAGGAAACCTTATCAGGATTGATAATTATCTCGACTCTCTCGGAGATCATCTCAGTAAACTGATGCTGAATCTCGAAAAGCTCCGGGAAAAAGAGAAAGATATTCGATTTGAACTGTCAAAAGACGAAAGTTATACCGACCAAATCGAAACATACAAGAATAAAGTCAAAAAACTTGATAAAAAATTAGGAGTAGATAAGAAATGAACGATATTAAAATGACAAATATCCCTTCTATGGCGGTAGGTAAAATGGTGAACCAGCTGAGCGAGGCATACAGCACTGTTATCAACAACGGGCTTCCGATCAGAACAATGCCTTCTGTTATGCTTTGGGGACCTCCCGGTGTTGGTAAATCGCAGGCAGTTCGTGAGATTGCAAATGAAATTGGCGTGAGAACCGGCAAAAGTGTCAATGTGACCGATGTAAGACTGCTTCTTTTCAATCCGATTGATTTACGAGGAATACCCACAGCAAATGCGGATAAAACACTTGCGATATGGCTGAAGCCGCAGATATTTCAGATGGACGCAAGTGATGATATTGTCAATATTCTGTTTCTTGATGAAATCTCCGCAGCTCCTCAGTCTGTTCAGGCGGCAGCCTATCAGATAACACTCGACCGTGTTGTAGGAGAACACAAGCTTCCTGAAAACTGTATCGTTATCGCCGCCGGTAACAGAACGACAGATAAATCAGTGGCGTTCAAAATGCCTAAAGCACTTGCAAACCGTTTGATGCACATCGAAGTTGAGGGCAGCTTCAAGTCGTGGAAAGAATGGGCTGTAACATCCGACATCAATGACAAAGTGATCGGATTCCTTTCTTTCAGACCAAACTATCTTATGGGATTCGATTCGGGAAGTGAAGACCTTGCGTTTCCCACGCCACGTGCCTGGGAGATGGTCAGCAACATTCTTAACGGCATCAGTGACAACATTGACGATATGTATTCGTTAATAGCGGGAATCGTCGGCTCCGGTGTTGCGGTTGAATTCAGGACATGGGCAAAGGTGTATAAGGATTTGCCGTCGATTGAAGAAATCTTCGACGGTAAAATGCCTTCCATGCCGAAAAACACAGATGCAATGTATGCTTTAACCGCCACTATGACCTGTTATGCTCGTACTCATAAAAACGAACTGAGCCGAATTGCCAACTCAATTCGTTATGCGGATAAAATGCCTCCGGATTTCAGCGCAGTTCTCCTGAAAGATTATATGTACATTGAAAAAGATTTCAAGCAAACACTTATGACCATTCCGGAATTCAGTAAATGGCTGCATACAAAAGGGAGTTTGATGAATGGTTCTGTCAGATGAAAAGAAAAAAGAATATGTGAAGCGGCTTTTAATGTCTCGTATGCGCCTGCTCATAAACAATGGCTTCTACGGCTTGCTGTTAATGCACATGATTTATTCGATTGATGAAAACTGTGAAACAGCAGCCACAGACGGGCATCGGATATTCTTCGGACCGAAATTTCTGGACGATCTCAGCGACTCGGAACTTGATTTCATTATGATGCACGAGATACTTCATGTCGTTTTGCAACACTGTATGCGCCAGGGGGATTATGATAGCGAACAATTCAACATTGCCTGTGATATCGTTGTCAATTCAAATATTCTGTTGTCAAATAACATGAACAGAAACTCAATCAAGCTGAAAAAATACGGAGAATCCATGCACATAGCTCCCGATGGGAAAGAGGGATATGAGTACACTGCAGAACAGATCTATGGAATGCTTCCTCCACCTCCCAAAAACAGAAAACCAAAACCTGCTTTAACCGGAACTCATGGCGAGACAGGAGATGATGACATAGAAGGAAAAGCAAAAGGCAGTGCTCCGGGACGAGCAAAGCAAATACAAGGCAAAAAAACAGATGCACCGGCAGTTTGGGATGATCACTCCCGGTGGGGTGAATATGAGGAAGATGACACTCTCCGAGATGTGTGGGTCAAACGTTTTGAAGATGCTTGCGAAGCAATATCAATACGTGATCCGTCTAATCAAAGAGGGATCCTTCCTTTGTTTGCCGAACGTTTACTCAAAGAATTGCGCAAGCCTCAAACGGATTGGCGAAAGATACTGAATGATTTTATTCAGGAAGAGATTGTGGATTATTCGTTCACTCCACCGGATAGACGCTTTGATGACAGTCCGTTCTTTCTGCCGGATTTCAATGACAAAGACACTCTTATTGAGGATATCCTTTTCATGATTGATACATCCGGTAGTATGTCGGACGATATGATAACTGCCGCTTATTCCGAAGTTAAAGGCGCTATCGATCAATTCGACGGGAAACTGAAAGGTTGGCTCGGTTTCTTTGATGCGGCAATTATCGAGCCAAAACTGTTTACGTCATCGGATGAATTCAAGATAATAAAACCTGCAGGCGGAGGCGGAACCGACTTTCAGATTATCTTTGAATATGTTCATAAACACATGCAGGATAAGCTTCTGGCAAGTATCATTATTCTGACAGACGGGTATGCACCGTTTCCTAAGGAAAAACTTGCGGGTGGAATTCCGGTCTTATGGTTACTGAATAACGAGGAAGTGAATCCTCCTTGGGGAAAAATTGCACGAATAGTAGTATGAAGGAGTATTCAGACTGTTTTACCTCCTGATTGCTTGAAAATCAAATGACGATGTATTGCACGAAAAACGGTATGATCCCAAACTTTGATGTGCTATAATAAAGTAGTAATGTTCGATGTTTACGCTTTTTGACCTGACCGGAAACCGTTAAATCCGGCGAAAAAGAAATGCACCAAATAAGGTACATAGATAAGATTATAATTATAATGAAAAATAAAGAGAGAGGAAGATTTTAATGAAATTATCATCTGCCGAAGGTGCAAAGCTGCTTAAGAAGCTTAAATCAGAATACGATGCGCTCAAATCAAAAGAAAGTATTTCAAGCACATTTTTAGCAAGTGTCGGAGAAAATCCTGAATCGGTCAGACCGAAATACGATTATAAGGAAGCAAAAGCCGAACTTGACAGCTTAGCTCTTAAAATCCGAAAATTAAAACACGCTATCAATCTTTTCAACACGACAACTGTTATTCCCGGATACGACATCACTATTGACGAGATGCTTGTATTTATCCCTCAGCTATCAGCCAAAAAGCAAAAGCTATCTGAAATGGCGTCAAGATTACCGAAAGCCCGTGAAGAGCAAGAATACGGCAGAGCAAGTAATATTATCGACTATCGCTATGTAAATTATGACATCGACGAAGTAACAAAAGACCTGCTTGTCGTAACAGATGAATTATCCGACGCACAGCTTGCGCTTGATTTAATCAATCACTCCGCAATATTTGAGGTGGAGCTTTAAACATTCTCCGATGGTAAGATTCAATTGAATAATTTATACGAAATATGGTTAGTTTAATGATTATTTGTTCTTAATTTATTGCTTTGTTATTTTGATTTTGTTCATGTATAATGTTAAAGACTGCGAAAAACAAACGATTGGATTTTGCCATAAAAACTTTTATCCCGGCAAGACTAAAGTACGGTTATAGGTCTTGCTTTATGCTGACAATTTATACGGTTTCGGAATAATTACACAGATTAAGCGGCAGTCTTAATCGAAAAAACTCTGTAATACGCATTCAATAAGTGAGGCATTAATGATATATGTAACTTCCGATTTACACGGACTTGAAATCACAAAGTTAAAAGCACTTCTTAAAAAAGCGTGTTTTAACGAAAACGATAGGTTATTTGTTTTGGGCGATGTCATCGACCGCCAAAATGACGGCGGCGTTGCAATTTTAATATGGTTATCGGAACAACCGAATGCACAGCTGATTTTAGGAAATCACGAAGCGATGCTTTTATCCTGTGATTTTGTATTTAACGAAATTACGGAGGAAAGTATCAAGCATTTTGACAAAGAGCAAACGGAACTTCTGAACAACTATATTTTAAGCGGAGGCGACGTTACCTTAAAAGCGTTAAGAAAACTTCAAAACGAATCACCGGAAACGCTTTGCAATATTATCGGTTATCTGAAAGAAGCGCCGCTTTACGAAATCGTGACCGCCGGAGGAAAGAATTTTCTGTTTTGTCATTCCGGACTCGATAATTTTTCGCCCGAAAGAAGCCCGGCGGACTATACCGCTGATGAACTTATTTGGGCTTGGCCTGAACTGACTGACCGCTATTTTGATGATTGTATAACTGTTTTCGGTCATACACCGACAAAAAGCTACGGTAAAAAATACAATGGCAAAATCCTTAAAACAGATACCTGGATAGATGTTGATGTAGGTGTGCCTTATGGAAATGATCCATGCCTTTTGCGACTTGATGACCTGAAAGAATTTTACTTGTAAAATTCAGCTTTATAGTGCAATCTTACCGTTTGTCGAGTTCATTTTCCTGATTGTTATGTTTCGTTGCTTTATTTTTATCCTGTGACATCCGATTGACTTCCCCTCAAAAAACCGCTATAATAAATCTATACAAGCAGGAGGACTTCCAATGAACGAAAATTTTACTGTCAGAAAAGCAACCGAAAACGACATAAACCTTATAGAAAACCTGATAAAAGGTCTTGCCGCATACGAAAAAAGACCGCAGGATATGACCGCCGCACAGGAGGATTTGCGTTATCTTCTCTTTGAAAAGAACATAGCTGCTGCGCTTATTGCAGAACTCAACGGCGAGCCGGTCGGATATGCTATTTATTACCCAGTATTCGCCTCATTTGCGGCAAAGGCAGGAGTGCATCTTGAAGATCTGTTTTTAAAGCCGGAAAAACGCAGGAACGGACTCGGAACAAAGTTCTTTTCTGAAGTAGAGAAATTTGTAAAGCAGGACGGATTTTCATATATAGAGTGGAGCTGCCTTGACTGGAACGAGCCTGCAATCAATTTTTATAATAAAATAGGTGCAGAAGAGGAACACGGAAGAAGATATTTTTCTTACAGCTTATAACAAACTTATAACAAATAGGAGCAGTTGCGATGCTATCGGAAATGAAGCTCCGCCTTTACGGCGGGGCTATTATTTTTTTAACCGTGCATTTTGCATTGAAATCATCTTGAAACTTGCCGTAAGATATGATAAAATCAACTTAACAGTACGGCAAACCGAATTTCAAGGAGTAATTTATGGAAAGATATAAGGATAAACAATTATCGGCTTACGAGAGAGCGGCGGCACTTGCCGATACGCTGAGTACGGAGGAACAGGCACAGCAGCTGAAATATGACGCACCTGCCATAGAAAAGGCAGGGCTTCCGTCTTATAACTGGTGGAACGAGGGGCTTCACGGCGTGGCAAGAGCAGGAACGGCTACGGTTTTTCCGCAGGCTATTGCACTTGCGGCGGCTTTCGACAAGGATATGATGTATCGTGTCGGTGAGGTGATTTCCACAGAAGCGAGGGCAATGTACAACAGCGCCGCAAAACACGGCGATACCGACATATATAAAGGCCTTACATTATGGGCGCCGAATATAAATATATTCCGTGACCCACGCTGGGGCAGAGGGCATGAAACCTACGGCGAGGATCCGTACCTGACTTCAAGGCTCGGTGTGAACTTCGTAAAGGGCATACAGGGAGAAGAAGAATACCTCAGAGCCGCCGCCTGCGCAAAGCATTTTGCGGTACACAGCGGTCCGGAGTCGCTCCGCCACGAGTTTGACGCAAGGGTAAGCGAGAAGGATATGGAAGAAACCTATCTGCCTGCATTCAAGGCGCTTGTAAAAGAGGGCAGGGTCGAAGGTGTTATGGGCGCATATAACAGGGTGAACGGCGAGCCTTCGTGTGCGTCTGAAAAGCTGATGGGAAAACTGCGTGAATGGGGCTTCGACGGCTATTTTGTGTCGGATTGCTGGGCTATAAGGGATTTTCATACAACCCACAAAATAACCGATACAGCACCACAGTCTGCGGCAATGGCACTGAAGGCAGGTTGTGACGTTAACTGCGGAAACACATATCTGCATATTCTGGCGGCGCTTGAAGAAGGGCTTATAACAAAGCAGGATATACGCACTGCCTGCATTCACGCATTACGGACAAGAATAAGGCTCGGACAGCTTGACGATAACGAGTTTGACGATCTGCCGTTTGATATTATCGCCTGTGACGGCAATAAAGCGTTATCGCTTGAAGCGGCGGAGAAATCAATGGTGCTTTTGCATAATGACGGCATACTTCCGCTTGACAAAAGCAGGATAAGCTCGATAGCCGTAATAGGACCGAATGCGGACAGCCGTGCGGCACTGCTCGGAAACTATAACGGTACGCCCGACAGAAGCGTTACATTCCTTGAGGGAATACAGGATGCATTTGACGGCAGGGTATATTATGCGGAGGGCTGTCAGCTTTTCCGTGACAGAACGCAGGGTCTTGCACTGCCCGGCGACAGATATGCCGAGGCGGTTGCGGCGTGCGAGGCGGCGGATGTCACTGTTGTATGCGTGGGACTTGACGCTACTCTTGAGGGCGAGGAGGGCGACACAGGAAACGAGTTTGCATCGGGGGATAAGCCCGATTTAAGATTGCCCGAGGTTCAGCGTGTTCTTTTACAGAAGCTGAAAGGTACGGGAAAGCCGCTTATAATAGTTCTTGCGGCAGGAAGCAGTGTGAATACCGAATGCGAAGGAAACGCCCTTATAAATGCGTGGTATCCCGGTCAGTACGGCGGAAAGGCGCTTGCAGAGATACTTTTCGGGGAGGTTTCACCGTCCGGCAAGCTCCCGGTCACTTTCTACAAATCGGCGGATATGTTACCCGATTTCACCGACTATTCAATGAAGAACAGAACATATCGCTTCTGTGACGATGAAAGCAACGTGCTTTATCCTTTCGGCTACGGACTTACCTATTCGCACTTTGAATGCGGTGATGTTTCGTACAAGGACAATACGCTTGCCGTTAATGTTACCAATACAGGAAGCAGAAGTGCGGAGGACGTTCTGCAGGTCTATATAAAGAGCGAAAACGGGGTGAAAAATCACAGCCTTTGTGCATTTGAGCGTGTTTCTCTGTTTGACGGGGAAAGCAGGACGATAAGCATCAATATTCCCGAAGGTGCGTTTGAAACGGTTGACGATAACGGCGTAAGAGCGGTAATAAGCGGCAGATATACGCTGTACGCAGGCTTCACACAGCCTACTGAACTCAGCGAAAAGCTGTACGGCGGAAGGTGCGTATCGGTCGAAATAAGCATATAAAATAATGACGGCGGAAAAGCTTTTGCTTTTCCGCCGTATTTCAATATCTGAATCCTCCGATGAACGAAAGCGTTTGTGCGGCTGTCTGTGAGCCTTTACTCATAGCCGTTTCTATGTTCCCGTCAGCAAGATAGCTTGCTATAAAGCCTGCCTGATAGCTGTCGCCGCAACCGGTGGTATCTGCTACTTCGGATACCTCAGCGGCGGCACAATGATAAGCCGTGCCTTTTGAAAAGGCGGTGCTTCCGTTTTCTCCGAGCGTTACGATAAAGACTGTATTTGGATATTTTGAGGAAAGCTGTTTTGCTTTTTCAAGCGTAGGTTCATCTCCGCTTATAAACAAAAGCGATATGCAGTCAAGGTATTTTTCTATCGTGTCAAAATCCCTGCAAATATCAAAATCAACGCTCAGCGGAAAACGCTTTTCACGGCAGCAGTCTATTACATCGTTGAAATTCGGTCCGGAAAAGGTGGTATGCACCATATCCGACGAATGCAATAATTTCCTGTCAGAAGCAGACAGGGCAAAGCTTGAGAACACTCCGCCGTTCCACGAATCGTCTTTATAATAACGGTCGCCGTCAGGGGTAAGGTAGGTGCGGTTCGAGGCGGTATCTCCGTTTTCCGTTCTGATATGAGTTTTGTCGATGTTGAAATCTTTTATGCTGTCAAGGACGGTTTTACCGTAGCTGTCATTTCCAACAGCGCCGATTATATAGACCTTCGCATCTGTAAGCCGTGATATTGTTGCGGCGAAATTAAGCGATTCGCCTCCGGGCATTATCGTATTGTCGAATATGTCGACGCACATACAGGTAAGAGTTGTTATTATCATAATGATCGCTCCTTGTCGGTTATGAGTATATAATACCGCTAAATCGGTTTGCAGTCAAGTATTTATAAGAAATTTTCAGATTTTACTTGACAAAGCGGCTCTCTTTGTGTATAATATATCAGGTGGCTGTAAACCAAAACAGCATTACACCGCTTGAAACGGCACAACAAAAAGGTTTGCGGGATTTACGGCTTGTAAGCCGGCAGTGAATCGCTTAAGTCAGTATGACTGTTACCGTGAATACGGACGGACAAAGGAGCATACAAAGGACGCAAGAAAATCGGAGCGTGGGTAAGTCTGTATGACTGTTAAGGAAAATACGGACGGACAAAGGAGCGGCAAAATGTCAAAGAATATCGAAAACGCAATACTGCTCGATACCTACGGCAGTATGCTTACCGAAAAGCAATATGATACGCTCAGCCTTTACTATGACGAGGATCTGTCGCTTTCCGAGATTGCCGAGAATATGGGTATCACAAGACAGGGCGTTCACAAGTGCATACGCACAGCGGAGGAATATCTCGCTCAGCTTGAGGAAACACTCGGATTTGCGCAAAAGTACCGCAATGTCTGCGATTTATGCGATAAGCTGACAGCTCTTACAGATGAGAATGTCGGCAGTGCCGATGAAAAAGAGAAAATGAAATCTATTATAGAAGATATAAAGAATGCGATATAAAGAGGAGGTTGGCTGATGGCATTTGAAGGACTTTCGGACAAGCTCGGAAAAGTATTCAGCAAGCTGAAAAATCACGGTAAGCTGAATGAAAAAGATGTAAAGGAAGCTATGCGTGAGGTCAAGATGGCATTGCTTGAAGCGGATGTCAGCTTCCCTGTAGTAAAGGACTTCGTCGCAAAGGTAAGTGAACGTGCTGTAGGCAGTGAGGTAATGAACAGCCTTACTCCCGCACAGCAGGTAATAGATATAGTACATGATGAGCTGATACAGCTTATGGGTACGGATACGGCAAGGATTGATTTCCCATCGAAGCCTCCGTGCGTTATTATGATGTGCGGTTTGCAGGGTGCAGGTAAAACTACTCATACCGCAAAGCTTGCAAAGTATCTTAAAAAGCAGAACAGAAGACCGCTTTTAGTTGCCTGCGATATTTACCGTCCTGCCGCTATCGATCAGTTGAAGGTAGTCGGTGCTTCGGTTGACGCTCATGTATTTGAGATGGGACAGACAAATCCCGTGAAGATAGCGAAAGAGTCGATAAAATACGCAAAGGACAACGGTTTTGACGTTGTTATCCTTGATACTGCAGGCCGTCTGCATATAGATGAAGACCTGATGAACGAGCTTAAGGATATAAAGGCTGAGGTTCAGCCGAATGAGATATTGCTCGTTGTTGACTCTATGACCGGTCAGGATGCTGTAAACGTTGCAAAATCGTTCAACGATATGCTTGATATTACAGGCGTTATCCTTACAAAGCTGGACGGCGATACACGAGGCGGTGCGGCTCTGTCGGTTCTTTCGGTTACAGGCAAGCCGATAAAGTTTGCAGGTGTCGGTGAGAAGACAGACGACCTTGAGCAGTTCCACCCCAACCGTATGGCTGACAGAATACTCGGTATGGGCGATGTGCTTTCACTCATCGAAAAGGCAAAGATAAATGTTGATGAGAAGGAGCAGGAAAAGCTGGCAAAGCGTCTGCAGGAAAACAAGTTCGATATGAACGACCTGTACGCACAGTTTGAACAGATTGAGAAGATGGGCAGCATCTCATCTCTTATAAAGATGATTCCCGGTGTTGCGGGAAAGGTCAAGGAAGAAGATATAGACGAGCGCAGAATGTATCGCACTAAGGCTATTATCTCATCAATGACGAAAAAAGAGCGTGAAAAGCCCTCTATCATTGACGCAAAGCGTAAGCGCAGAATTGCGGCGGGCAGCGGCACAAAGGTCGAAGATGTAAATCAGCTTCTCAAGCAGTTTGACGGTATGCAGAAGATGATGAAGCAGATGGGACTTAAGGGCGGCAAAAAACGCAAGTTCCCGAAGTTCCCCATGGGCGGAATGGGTGGAATGAACGGCATGGGCGGATTCCCGATGTAAGCCGTTCAGGATTACAGGTAATTCATAGTGGTTGACAATTAATGCTTGACAATACACTTTGATTATAAAAACTAAAACTTAAATTTTTTATGAGGTGAACAAAATGGTAAAGATCAGATTAAGACGTATGGGCGCTAAGAAGGCTCCTTTCTACAGAGTTGTAGTTGCAGATTCACGTTACCCCAGAGACGGACGTTTCATTGAGGAAATCGGTTACTACGATCCTACAAAGGAACCCTCTGTTGTATCTATCGACAAGGAAAAGGCTGACAAGTGGCTCGCTAACGGCGCTCAGCCCACAGATACAGTTAAGAAGCTCCTTAAGATTGCTGCTGAAAAGTAATCGCTGTTTCTGAAAGGAAAATTAAATGGAAAAATTGCTTATCGCTATGGTGGAAGACCTTGTAGATGACAAGTCCGCCATCCGGGTAACAGTTGACGAGCCTAAAGAGGACGGAACTGTTGTTTATCATCTGCACGTTGCTCCCGATGATATGGGACGTGTAATAGGCAAGCAGGGAAGAATAGCTAAGGCTATCCGTACCATTATGCGTGCAGGAGCAGTAAGATACAACCAGAAGGTTATGGTTGAGATTGACTGACGCACATCTGAATTGAACGTAAACCCCGACTTTTGAAAGGTCGGGGTTTCGTTTATTAACCGAATGTTAACTTTACTGATTTTTACTCCTGAGGATTATCCGTATTCGACAGTTTTCACAAAAAATCTACTCACTTCGGCAAACGGCAATTTATTTAATTGACTTTAATTAACAGATATTATATAATAAAATCGGAGTATTGGATATTGTGGCGGAAAAAGCAATATCCAAAGACAGAATTTTAAACAGAACAGCATCATAATATTGATTATAAATCGGAGAATAATATGGAACATTTCGGAATTGAATATTGGCTATTTACGTTCTGTATATATTGTATGGCAGGCTGGGTGCAGGAATCGACTATCGAGTCGCTGTATCACAGACGACCGATAAACAGAGGCTTCCTAAGAGGTCCCTATATTCCTATATACGGTGTCGGCGGACTGCTCCTTCTGTTTATCTGTCATCCGTTCAGAGATAACGGATTTCAGGTTTTCTTTGTGGCTCTTATTGCCTGCACGGCGCTTGAATACTTCACGGGCTGGCTTATGGAAACTATGTTCGGTAAGCAGTTCTGGGATTACAGTATGTTCAGGATAACATATAAAAACAGAATATCGCTGGTGTCCTCGCTTTTCTGGGGAGTAATGGGATTGTTCGTGACGTATGTTGTTTCGGACATTACATTATATATGCTTAACAATCTGCCGTATCGGTTAATATGTATTGCAGGTACGGTCATATCACTGGTTATGGCGATTGATTTTCTCGGCACGGCAAGAAAGCAGATTGATGTCGATAAGCTGAGAAGCACATTCAGTATAAGCAACATAAGCACTCATATTATGCGCTTTGATGTGATTGCGTCACGCATTCCGGGCTTTAAAGCAAGAACCGGTGAAAAAAAAGAAGAGGATTCTGCCGAGTATAACGGCGATGATGAGAATGATGACAGATAAGAATACGTTTGTGCTTACAGACGATGACCGCAGATTTATAAAAACAGCAAGAAAGATACTTGCAAACGAAAAGGTACAGCAGATGAAGCAGTATGTTCAGCACGGCGACGTTTCCACCTATGAGCATTGCCTTATGGTTTGCCTGTATGCTTATATGTATGCAAAGAGGCTTAAGCTGAAGATAAATATCGAGGCGCTTGTAAAAGGGGCGCTTCTGCACGATTTTTTCCTCTATGACTGGCACAAGGGCGCATTCACAAGGGACGGCCTGCACGGATTTTCACATCCCGTGACCGCCGAACGTAATGCAAGGAACACGTTTTCTCTGACGGTTAAAGAGCGTGGGATAATAATAAATCATATGTGGCCGCTGACATTGACCAGACTTCCGAGAAGCAAGGAAGCGTGGCTGGTATGCTGGGCGGATAAGTATTGTTCGCTTAAAGAAACATTGCTTAAAAAGCCGTATTGAAACGAATATTAAAGCCTGCACGGAATGACTGTTGTTCGTGCAGGCTTGTGTTTTATGCGATTTATTTTACGGTAAAATATTTCTGCGTGTGGCTCCGTTTGGATTTCGGTTCTGCTAAGGCGAGTATACCGTCATCGACCAGAGGGTCTACATAACGTTTTATACAATATGACACAGATGCCATTCTGAGATATTCGGCAATTTCCTTTTTTGATCTTGGGGTAACGCAGAAATCAAAACGCCAAGGATACATCCACCAATAGCATTGTTAAGCGAGGCTCCAAGGAACAATCCTGCAACTCCACACAAAATAGATACAACTGTTCTAAACTTGTTCATATTCGCCCTACATTAAATATCCTGATTCTTCTGCTTGTTACGCTTCTTGTTACACAACGAACCTAAGAGCATACCGATTGCAGAAATTATTGCACCGGCTACAATCATTCCCCAATCCGGTGCATTCAGCTTGTCAAAAGCAATGTTGTTTGCCATTTTAAATGTTCCGTATTCAGCCAGCATATACATCACTCCGAAGAAAAGGGTGAATGCCCATTTTCCTTTTTTCCAAAAGTCATTTTTGCCGATAACAATGGACACAACGAATGTAGTTACAGGAAGAATAATCCAAAGGAACATCAAACTATAACCCATAGCATCACTTCCGCTTGTAAAGAACCAGAACACAATCATGGCAATCGCCCATACAAGCATATAAGATAGGATGGTAATAATTTTGTTTCTGTTAGCGTTGCTTTTTACAACATTTGTACTTTCTTCGAGATAATCATAATAGGTCTTCATTTTTTGCTCTCCCTTCAATAAATAGTCAAGAGAGACTTCGTAGCAATCGCTCATTTTAATGACACTTATGATATCCGGATAGGATTTTTCATTTTCCCAATTTGAGATGGTCTGACGACTCACTCCCAATATTTCGGCAACCTGTTCCTGTGTCAGCTTCTTTTCAAGTCTGGCTGCCTTGATTTTACTTCCAATATCATGCTCCATGCCATGACACCTCCCTTGCATTTTTATTATAGGATAACCACCGCTTGTAGTCTACCAAACGGCTTTGACATCGCAGAAAATACGTGTCAAAATGCTTTTACATTTGCTTTTTTATTACTTCTTCGCCTTTTCCTCTAATTCAAGCAGATACCTGTCATAGTCCGCCATGAACAATCTGTCTTGAATAACACGATACTTCTCAAATTCTGTTTCAGCTTTGGACTTGGCAATCTCCGCTGTGATTTTTCCGGCATCCTGCAAAACTTCTCTGTCATCCGCCATCAGGAATAAATCCGGGCGTTTGCTCCAATCTTCCATCGTCACTGGGATATGTCGTTCTGCACGGTCTTCTAAATTGTAACATAAAAAATTAAAAAGTCAACGTTAATTATCAAAATAATATAAAATTATATATTAAAAATTAGTACCAAAAGTTAAAATCAAAGCCTGCACATTTCAATCTGTGCAGGCTTTTTTTCACATTTCGTCTATAACTTCCGCAATCTCCGGCTCGGTGATCTGCTTAGCGTAATCATTATCGCCAAAGCACATAACATCGCCGATTTCCTTTTGGAATACCATTCTGAGCTTGCCGTCACGAACCTTCTTATCCGTATACAGCTTTCTGACCAGTGCGGTTTTGTCGATGTAATCGGGAATCGCAATGGGGAGCTTTGCACGTTCACACAGCTTTATTACACGGCTGACATTTTCGGGAGAAATATAACCGTACTTCTCACCGAGTTTCGCCTGTGCGATAAGCCCTATTGATACAGCCTCGCCGTGCAGCAGCTTGTAGTCGCTGACTGTTTCTATCGCTCTGCCGACAGTGTGACCGAGGTTAAGCACCTCACGCAGTCCTGATTCACGCTCGTCCTTCATTACGACCTTATACTTCACAGCGCAGTTATGCTCCGCTATATATTCGCAGGCGTCCTTATCGTTCACAAGTATCTTTTCGATGTTCTTTTCAAGATAATCGAACATTTCGCCATCTGCAAGGCAGGCGTGTTTTATTGTTTCGGCAAGTCCGCTTGAAAGTTGTCTTTCGGGCAGTGTTTTCCACGTTTCAATATCAAGATATACCTTTTCGGGCTGGTTGAACAGACCTATCAGGTTAGTAGCCAGAGGAGTATCGACCGCTGTCTTTCCTCCGACTGATGCGTCTGCGGCGGCAAGCAGAGTAGTGGCATAATTGATAAAAGGTACACCTCTGCCGAATGTACCTGCAACAAATCCTGCAAGGTCGCTTACGACACCGCCTCCGACTGCAATCACACAGCAGTCACGGCGATAACCCTTTTCAAGCATAGCGTCCTCGACAAACTCTTTCATTGCTCTGGTTTTCGACTTTTCTCCTTCGGGTATCACAAACATATCGGCACTGTATCCCGCCAAAATGAGCTTTTCGTATATCCCTTTAGCATAAAGCGACTCAACAATGCTGTCGGTAACAACGGCAAACTTCTTTATCCTGCCGCAAAGCCCGTTTTTAATATCGCTTATCAGCGTGTCTGAAAGACCTCTGCCGATTTCTATATCGTATGAATCGTCTACTGTCTTTTTAAGTTCACAGAAAAATTTCATTGTTATTCCTCAAGGTACCTTGTGTTCGCCTGATATTCTGTCACTTCTGAGCTGTCCGCAGGCGGCGGATAGCTCTGTGCCGAATTCTTTCCTTCGGGTAACGTTTATTCTGTTCTTTTTAAGCTCGTCGTAAAATGCCGTGATGTTTTCCTCATTGCTCCTTTTAAACTCGCTGTCGGGGGACGGATTGTATGGTATAAGATTTACAAACAGCCGTGCATTTCCGATAAGTGCCGCTAACTGACGTGCGTTCTCTCTGCTGTCGTTTATTCCGTCAAGCAGTATGTATTCAAGCAGAACCTTGCGGTTTGTACGTTCAACATAGTATTTAGCCGATTCTATGACTTGTGAGATACTATACCTGCGGTTTACCGGCATAAGCCTGTTTCTTATCTCGTCATCCGGGGCGTGCAGGCTTACCGCAAGATTGCACGGCTCTTTACGCTCTGCAAATAATTTCGTCTTGTCGCACAGCCCGCAGGTCGATACGGTAATATGCTTTGTTCCTGTTTCGATTCCACCCGGAACAGTTACTATATCGAGAAAATCGCAAAGTGCGTCATAGTTGTCAAACGGCTCGCCTATACCCATCACGGTTATATTACCGATCGTTATATTCTGATGCTTTTCGACAGCGAGTATCTGGCTTACCATTTCGCCGGCGGTAAGGTCACGCTGTTTTCTGAGCCTTCCGCTGCAACAGAATTTGCAGCCCATATTGCATCCGCTCTGCGTTGAGATACAGATACTGTTGCCGAACTTCTGTCGCATCAGCACCGTTTCGACCCTGCACCCGTCCGATAACTCAAAAAGATACTTAGAAGTATCTACAGATTGTAATATTTCGTCGATTTTCAACTTTCCGAAGAAATATTTGTCGGATAGAAGTGCTTTTATATCGGCTGATGTAAGCGTCATTTCGTCGAAACCTGACGCTCTGCGCTTATATATGTCACGGAAAATATTGGCGCACTGAGTAGCTCTGAAGCCGTTTTCGGTCAGCAGCTTCTCCGCTTGTTCATAAGTCAGCGAATATATGTCCGTCATTGGCTGTCGCCTGTATCGGCTTCTTCCGCAAGCGATTCCTGCTCGATGTCCTCGATTATTTCACGGATTTCTTCCACACCCTCGCCGTTCATAGCGGAAAATTCTATCATATGAATGTCCTCGGCACAGGGTATCTCATTCATAAGCGATTCTCTGCGTGCGGCACGTTCCTTCTTTGACAGCTTATCGGCTTTCGTCAGCACAACAACAAACGGTATCCCGTTGTCGATAAGGAAGTTTATCATCATTACATCGTCCGCTGTGGGAGGATGTCTGAAATCAACGAGCTGGAACACGAGCGTCAGGTTTCTGTCATCGGCAAGGTAGCCCTCAACAAGTCCTGCCCAGCGCTGTTTCTCGGATTTTGATACCTTAGCGTAGCCATAGCCCGGCAAATCCGCAAAATAGATATTGTCAACCGAATAGAAGTTGATAGTCACCGTCTTGCCCGGCATTGAGCTTACACGGGCAAGCGACTTTCTGTTCAGTATCTTGTTTATCAGGGAGGATTTTCCTACGTTGCTCCTGCCAGAAAAGGCAATCTCGGCTTTTTCCGATTTCGGAATCTGGCTGAAAAGCCCGTAGGCCGTATAAAATTCTGCCTTGTTAAAATTCATATTATATTTCCTTTACGGCGTTCTTGCCCGTCTTTCTTGAAGCACGGGGCTTTGCTGACGGGAGCTTTTCGTTGCTTTTCTTTGCGGCGGTAACATTCGGCTTTACAAGCGCTGTGTTAAGCACCGTGTCAATGTTTTCCGCAAGCACAAAGCTCATATTGCTCAGTATAACGTCATCAAGCTCCTTCATATCGGCCTTGTTCTCATCGGGTATGACCACCGTTTTGATACCGGCTGAATATGCCGCCATAGTCTTTTCACGCAGACCGCCTATCGGAAGTACCTTTCCACGAAGCGTTATTTCGCCTGTCATCGCAACATCTCTGCGTACAGGGATACCCGACAGAGCGGATACCAGAGCGGTTGTCATAGTAACGCCCGCAGAAGGTCCGTCCTTTGGAACAGCACCCTCGGGAGCGTGAATATGAATGTCCTTGTTCTTATAGAAATCGGGGTCAATTTCATACTTGCGTGAGAGCGAGCGTGTAAGGCTGACCGCAATTTTAGCGGATTCCTTCATTACATCGCCCAGTGAGCCTGTAAGCTCAATCTTGCCCGTACCCTCCATTACAAGTACCTCAAGCGGTAAAAGAGTACCGCCGACAGAAGTCCACGCAAGACCGTTCACAGCGCCGATTTCATCCTGCTTTGAAATAGTTTCGCCCGTATATTTTCTTGCACCGAGATAGCCTTCAATATCCTTAGCCTTGATATTGATTTTCTCAGCCTCGCCCGATGCGAGCTTTTTAAGCGTCATACGGCAGATTTTAGCTATGTTTCTTTCCAGCTTTCTTACGCCTGCCTCTTTGGTATAAAAGTCGATTATCGAGTATATCGCATCATTTGCAAAACGAACCTGCGGCTTTATGCCGTGCTTTTTAAGCTGTTTCGGAACAAGATGCTCCTTTGCAATATGGAACTTTTCTTCTCTTGTATAGCTGCCAAGCTCGATAACGTCCATTCTGTCGAGCAGGGGAGCGGGAATAGTATCAAGCGTGTTTGCGGTCGTGATGAAAAGCACATTGCTTAAATCTATCGGTATTTCAAGATAGTGATCCCTGAACGCTACATTCTGCTCGCTGTCAAGAACCTCAAGCATAGCACTTGCAGGGTCGCCCTTATAGTCAGTACCCATCTTGTCTATCTCATCGAACAGGATAACGGGGTTCATTGACTTTGCCTGCTTCAACGCATTGACAATTCTGCCGGGCATCGCACCTATGTATGTCTTTCTGTGACCTCTTATATCAGCCTCGTCACGCACACCGCCGAGCGAAACTCTTGCATATTTTCTGCCCAGAGCCGTTGCGATTGATTTAGCGACAGAAGTCTTACCTACTCCGGGAGGGCCGACAAGGCAGATTATCTGACCCTTCTTGTCTGCGTCCTTCCACTGATTGAGCGCAACTATTTCAAGTATACGTTCCTTTACCTTTTTCATGCCGTAGTGGTCATGATCAAGCTGTTTTTCGGCTTTTGCAATATCCGTCTTACCGTGTGTGTAAATATTCCACGGCATATCAAGCACTGTGTCAAGATATGTTCTGACAACAGCCGCCTCCTGCGAGCCGGGAGAAAGGTGCATCAGCTTTTCGCACTCTTTTATCAGCTTTTCTTCGGTATCCTCATCAAAACCGCACTCTTCGATCTTGTCCATATATTCAAACGCTTCAGACTGCGGATCGTCAAATTCACCGAGCTGACGTGAGATAGCTCTCATCTGTTCACGCAGATAGAATTCACGCTGGTTCTTGTCAAGTGCTTCCTTGACTTCCTCGTTGATATCCTGTTCAAGACGTACTATATCTACTTCTTTGGCGAGGAATTTCACAAGCAGCTCCGCACGTTTACGCAGTGAAAGGCAGGATAAAAGCGCCTGCTTATCCTCAACTCTTAAATATACGTTGAAAACTATCAGGTCGATAAGTTTTGAAAGATCCTTTTCAGCGAGTATGCCTCTGTACAGTTCAATGGGCATTCTGGGCGACATTTCGCTGTACTGCTTGAATTCTGTGTGGATAGTGCGGATAAAAGCCGTTTTTTCGGCGGCACTCAGTGTATCGCTGAGCGCAGGCATAGGAACGATGTCCGAAACAAGAAACGGATCATCCTGAGATATGCCGCACAGCTTCGCCGTATAAAGACCCTGCACAAGCACACGTCTTGCACCGTCGGGCGTGTTCAGCGTCTGTCTTATTTCGGCAACCACACCTGTTTTGTAAAGATTTTCTGCCGCAACCTCGTCAACGTCCTCGTCTATCTGTGTCACAAGGAATATTCTTCTGTCGTTGTGTTCTATCGCTTCTTCGACCGCATTTATCGACCGATCCCTCGCTATATCAAAGTGCAGTATCATACCCGGAAATATTACAAGTCCACGCAGTGCGAGTGCCGGCATAGTTATGTGTTGATTTTTCATATTAGTCTGTCCTTTCTTGTCGTTCTGTATAAATAAGTCGAAACATTTCTGTTGTTTACTACCCATATTATGCTGTTTTGTATTGCAAATGTCAATACATTATTATACTATATCCGTCTGAAATTTGCAAGTAGTAGCCGGCTGTAAATAAAAACCGCCGTACATCTCTGTACGGCGGACGTAGACGGTCGATAAACTGATTGTTAGTAAAGTCACACAGTGAGATATATTGCCAACACCGCTGAAAGCATTTCCCGTACCGATAGGGAATTAATAATTTCGTGAGTGTATCTGTACAACTGCACAGACATTAACCTTTCAAAAAAACGCCACTAACCTGAGATATATGTACTAACCTGCGGACGTGT